>OOCJ01000002.1_pt1 | contig 262907 bp, 216 predicted proteins | sample 1671481 | NCBI WGS metagenome assembly OOCJ01 (sample SAMN06348161, study PRJEB24527) | human gut metagenome | biome: human gut; feature: ankylosing spondylitis patient; material: feces | host: Homo sapiens | place: China | collected 2015-10 | reverse complement strand
ATAACTACTATTACATCCATAAGCAAAAGGACGCATGAAAAAACTTTCGTTTTTTCACACGCCCTTTCCCAATATTTATTATCTTCTTTTTAATCAATATAATATTTACATTATGTTTTTAACTCTTACAGCTTCTTCTCTTCCTTTAACTCTGTTATCGCATCCTTAATAGCTTTCTTAATCACATAATATGCTATAACTGCTATAACTCCAACTATAACTGCATATAAAAGAAGTGTCATTATTCCTGCCATATATAACCCCTCCTTATTCTCATAACTCAATAAACACATTTAAAGAATAACATAAAATAAATCTTCCCCTTGTAAATTAATCGGGCTGTGCAATATTTTAAATCTGCTTACATATAATTATAATCGTATAATACAGTTAAAGAATTAATAAGTCAATATTATACACTTTTATCCTTCATAAGAAATGCCGAATTAATTATTACAAATACTGACCCTGTATTATGTACAAGTGCGCCTATAACCGGATTAAGTATGCCTGTCATCGCAAGCACAATGGCTACAAAGTTAAGCAGCATTGAAAATGTAAGGTTGAACTTTATCTTTGTCATCATCCTCTTTGATAATGCAAACAAATGTGGAAGTTCCTTCACCTCATCATCAACAAGTGCTATATCTGCCGCGTCCACAGCAATATCACTTCCAACACCTCCCATGGCTATTCCCACAGTTGCATCAAAAGGAAGGTCTGGTATAACCTTAAATATACTTAACAGGAGTGCTATACCTGATATTATAAGAAATGTTATATCCTTTTTAACTCCTCCCCATTCTAATAATTCTTCTAACTTTTTCATTATACAACCTCTTTTGCTTATCCATTGTTAAAATGTCATTTTATACCTATGTGGGTATATGCTGTCAACATAAAGCCCAAAATTATATTGATAATTATTTTCAATATAACCAATTCTTCTCTTTAATATATTGATAACTATAATTCGGGAAATTAAAATATTGTATAATTCTATCCTTGCCGCGATGATATATTTTTATATTTTATTAAATATATTTAGAATATTGACGAAATAACTTATTTTTAACTAAAATACATTTATATAAAAAAAGCACCCTGCCATCATCTTCCTCAATGATAGCAGGGTGGTGTATTGTCACATTTTAATAATGTCAGGCTCATAAGTTCACAATTCTTTCATTCCGATACGAATTATCTTGTGACCTTCTGACCCTGACATTATATAATTACTGCATATTAGCAAATCTTTCTATCGCCTTTGTAAAGTTCTTTATTTCTTCTTCGTCACCACTTTCAAGCGCATCCTTTATACAGTGATTGATATGTCCCTCAAGAACTACCTGTCCACACTTATTAAGTGCTGACTTGGCTGCATTTAACTGTGATAATATGTCTTCACAGGGAACATCCTCATCTATCATCCTGTCTATCGCCTGAACCTGTCCTATTATCTTTTTTAATCTTCTATGAAGATTATCTGAGTCCATACATTTTTTCATAATTCTCTCCATTCACAAGCTGATTTATTACTTCTATCTCTTAATAATCTCCGAAAGATTATCCTGTATAGCCTTTGCTATCTCCGGCTTATTCATAGAATATATATGTATATGATTAACTCCATTCGCTATAAGGTCTATAATCTGGTCTGTTGCGTATGCAACACCTGCCTGACTCATTGCACTTTCAGTATCACCAAATCTGTCCACTATATTCTTGAAACGCTCAGGTACATTACAGCCTGAAAGCTTCACTGCATTTTTAACCTGTGCTCTCTTAGTTATAGGCATAATTCCCGGAATTACAGGAACTGTTATGCCTGCTTCTCTTATTCTGTACATAAAGTTAAAGAATATATTATTGTCAAAAAACATCTGTGTTGTAAGATACTCACATCCGGCTTCTACTTTTCTTTTAAGACCTTCTATGTCAGCATTTCTGTCTGCCGAATCGGGATGTACTTCTGGGTAGCAGGCTCCACCAACACAGAAATCTCCGCATGCCTTTATAAGTTCTGCAAGTTCTGATGCATGAGCAAAGTCAGTAAACACTTCTCCTTCATAATCTCTTGGAATATCTCCTCTTAATGCAAGTATATTTTCTATGCCTGCTGCCTTCATATCAGAAAGTGCCTGCCTTATACTGTCCTTACCTGCACATACACAGGTAAGATGTGCTATCGTTGCAACATCATATTTTTTCTGAATTTCTTCTGCAAGTCTTATAGTAAGTCCCTTAGTGCTTCCTCCCGCTCCATAAGTGACACTCATATAGCTTGGATTAAGTGCTGCTATCTGCGTTGCAGCTGCCTCCACCTGTGCAAAGTCTGTATCCTTCTTTGGTGGAAATACTTCAAATGATAACGTTGGTTTATCCTGTTTTAATACTTCACTGATTTTCATATATGCAATTCCTTTCGTTTGTATATTGATATTTTTATTGATAATTGAATAAGTTTTATTCTAAAGCTGTCCGTATCAATACCAATCTGCTTCTAATATTAAATAAAATCTACAAATCAGTTAATTATTCTAAGTGTAAGTTACTATTAATTTTACATATTTGCAAATCTTATATTATAAATAATAACAGTTAATTACATCAACAGTTTCCGCTAAATCAGAAGCGAAATATATATCCTTCTGGCGTTCCTTAGCAGATAATCCCATCTTAATCATATGTGACAGCATTTCTTTCATACTGTCATAATATCCATTGAGATTGTAGAATATGCATGGTGCAGAAAGCTGGTTAAGAGATAACTTGGACATAACCTCTGTTATCTCCTCCAGCGTTCCTGTTCCGCCCGGAAATGCTATAAATGCATCACCAAGCTCTATCATCTTTGTCTTTCTCTCAGTCATATCTTTAGTTACAATCAGCTCTGTTATCTCGTCATACTGAACCTCTGCCTCTACAAAAAACTGTGGTTCAACACCGATTACCCTGCCACCTGCCATAAGCACGCTTTCTGCAAGCTCGCCCATTAGCCCTGTCTTAGAACCTCCGTACACAAGTGTATGTCCATTCGTGCCTATCCATTCTCCAAGCTCTCTTACTGCTGTTGTAAATGTATTATCTATACCTTTATTAGCTCCCAAATATACCGTTATATTCACTTTTTATCCACCTTATTCATTTTTATATTATAACCTATAAATGAGCAAATACAGAAAAATGCACAAAAATATTTTGCTTTTGTTTGTACCTCAGATACATTTTAATAGATTATGAAAAATCTGTTTTTCTGACACGGATATAATTGTGCAATATTTTAAATTTGCCCATTTATAGTTATAACAAAACATATCAACATTTCATAAAATGCCATATTTACGGCTCTTTATTTATTGCCGTTTCTACAGGGAATTAAGTTCAGCCCTGAACATAATTCTCCTTGTCCCTCTTATATTCTCAAACTGAATTTCATATGTCTGTGTCATCTTATCTATCTTTATAATCTCACCCACGCCGAACACCTTATGCCTTACTTTATCACCAACAGCAAATACAGCCTTAGGCAGCATCTGCTCTGTTTCACCGTGAATGACAATCCTGCTGCCATTGATACACTCTAGAAGATTAGTGTCTATGTCGCTTAAAAATGCAGATGGTCTTACATAAAATCTGGCATCCCTTTTCCGGTAACTGCTAAGATACAACATATTCTTAGCCCTTGTTATTGCAACATATAGCAGTCTTCTTTCTTCCTCGAATTCGTCCTCGTTACGCAGTCTGTTGCTTGGAAACTGTCCTTCAACTAATCCCGGAACGAATACCGTATCAAACTCAAGCCCTTTTGATGTGTGAATAGTCATAACCCTTACAACATTATATTCACCATCCTCGTCCTGAGCAGAAAATAGTGCAAAATGACTTAAAAGGTCAGCAAGCTCCACTTTTTCCTGATTATCATCTTCAAGTGCCGTTATAGTCCTTATAAGCTCTGATACATTATCAAGCCTTGTCTGGTCTATATCCTGCTCAAGTGCTTCCCTGTATCCCATATCAAGGCACTGGTTTACTATATCCGTACAACTGTAATCCTTATATGTGCCATGAAGCCTTACGATATCCTCATAATAACCAATAACTGCTTTCTGTGTTACCTCACCCTCTGCTATCAGCTTTCCAAGCGCCTTAAAAAGGCTGCAGCCTTCTGCCTCCGCCACATTTTTAAGCTTCTCGACTGATTTCTTGCCAAAGCCTCTCCTCGGTCTTGATATTGTATACAAAAGGTCCATATCCGTAAGACCATAAACCATACGCATATAAGAAAGTACTGTTCTTATCTCTTCGCTCTCATAAAACTTAGCACCGCTCAATATCCTGTAAGGAATTTTTCTTTTAACAAATGCTTCTTCCAATGACCTCGTCTGTGATGCTGCCCTGACAAGCACCACATTGTCACTGTACTTCATATTCCTGGCAATATTATCAAGTATAGTGTCAGCTATCCAGAGTGACTCCTTTTCCTCTGTATCAGGCGCATTAAATACCGGCTTTCTTCCATCCGGACGATGTGATATCATCTGCTTTTCAATCCTGTTCTGGTTAGCCGATATAAGTGACTTTGCTGCTTCAACTATCTGCGGCGTACTCCTGAAATTCTCTGTAAGATAATAATCCTTTGCGTCCTCGTGCGTTACATCGAACTTTATCATATACTCCGGGTCTGAACCACGCCACGTATATATATTCTGGTCATCATCCCCCACAACAAACAGGTTCTGATACATTCCACTAAGAATACCAAGTAACATATCCTGCTTTCTGTTGACATCCTGATACTCATCACACAGCACGTACTGGCACTTTTCCTGCCAGCGTATACGTACATCCTCATCCCTGTTTAATATATAAAGTGTAAAGTTAATGAGGTCCTCAAAATCCAGTGCGTAATTATCACACTGTCTTTTAAGATAATTATAAAATATTTTTTTATCAGCGTTTTTCTCATATGCCGCATGTCTTTTAAGCTCTGCCTTGTCATAGCTTGCCATAAGCTCAACATAAGACATATCCTGCTTTATCATATCAATATCGTTCATTATCTTCTTTGCAGTCTTGTCCTTAAGCGATATTCCCATATCCTCTGCCACATTTTTAATCATATCAGTCTGTGCTTTCTTATCAAGAATAGTGAATGTCTTAGGAAATGTAACCCTGTGAATTTCCTCCTTAAGAAACATATTGCAATATCCGTGGAATGTCCCAGTAAAGCAGTTGGCATTATCTCCGACTATCTCTCTTAATCTGTGCTTCATCTGCGCTGCCGCTTTATTAGTAAATGTGAGCGCAACTATAGATGATGGCTCTACGAAAAGTTCTGTTATAAGATATGCTATCCTGTATGTTAATACAAATGTTTTTCCTGAACCCGGAACAGAGGATACTCTTATATTACCCTCTGTTTCAGTCATAGCTTTAACCTGTTCTTTAGTAGCCTTCTTAGGTATGTCCATATTAATCCTCATTTCCTGCTTATATCCAATAAAGAATTCTCAATAAATTGTAACACACATACTCATATACTTCAAACATTTGTTCGTAAAGCTTTTTCTATCTGGCACAGGTCAAAATCGCATATTTATATCACATTATAATAATGTCAGTTTATAAACTTATCAAGCTCTCTTGTTACATTTTCTCTTGTCTTAAACTTATGTTCATCGTACACATTTCAAGCCTGTATTTCTTTATCATATATTATCCTCATTCTTAAAATATACTTGTATTCTGTTATCAACGCTTACTTATTTAAATATAGTATTAAATACATTTATACTCATACTCAATTTCTATGTTTTAAACACAGATATACTATAACTTTCCTGTATTGCACCAGTACATCCGCTGTTCCTTTCGTACTTTGCAATCACATTTATCTTAATGCTATATAAACCACACACACTACAATAATCTGTACAGCAAGTATAACCGGCACACCTATCCTGAACTTATTATGCTTAGTCTTATGCCTTACTGTATACATAGCAAGCAGTGCGCCCACTGAACCTCCGATAACTGCCAGCAGTATAAGTGTGCTTTCCCTTATTCTCCACTTATGATGCATCGACTTATACTTATCAATGGCATAGATTATATAGGTTATAATATTAATAAATATAAGCCATATCAGTAATAATTTTAATAATCCCATTATTGTTCTTCTCTTTCATTATAATAATGCAACAGATTTTCTTCTAGAATACATTATATTCCACTTCCTGCACCTGAAGTCTATCACATAAAAATGGGGTATTCAATAAGTTTTATCACATTTTACGTAGAAACACAAAAACACCCCTGCCATCATCACCAACGCAATGACAGCAGGAGTGTTACCTGATTATCTTTTATTCTATTAATAATTATATATCCAAATATAAAAATTATTTCCACCAACAGAAAATAACCATTCTTCCTGATATATGAAACATCTGCTTCTACTCCACTTCCTCAAACTGTGAGTTATAAAGGTCTGCATAGAAGCCACCGCCTTTTGCGAGTAATTCCTCATGATTACCCTGCTCAACGATATCGCCATCTTTCATAACAAGAATAATATCTGCATCCTTTATAGTAGAAAGTCTGTGGGCAATTACAAAGCTTGTTCTGCCCTTCATAAGATTATCCATGGCGTTCTGTATCTGGATTTCAGTTCTTGTATCAACAGAGGATGTTGCCTCATCCAGAATAAGAATAGGATTGTCAGCAAGAATAGCTCTTGCTATTGTAAGAAGCTGCTTCTGTCCCTGTGATACATTACTTGCATCCTCGTTAAGCTCCATATTATAACCGCCCGGAAGTGTTTCTATGAAGTGGTGGGCATGTGCCGCCTTTGCAGCAGCAATAACTTCTTCATCGGTAGCATCAAGCTTTCCGTATCTGATGTTTTCCATAATTGTATCCTTATACAGCCATGTATCCTGAAGAACCATACCAAATGCATCTCTTAATTCACGTCTGTTAAAGTCCTTAATATTATGTCCGTCTATGAGTATGCTACCTGAATTCACATCATAAAATCTCATAAGAAGCTTAACCATAGTAGTCTTACCTGCACCTGTCGGACCTACGATAGCAACCTTCTGACCCGGCTTAACATTGGCACAGAAGTCCTTTATTATAACCTGGTCTTCCTTGTATCCAAATCTTACATGGTCGAATTCAACTTCTCCCTTTATATTATCTGTGGATACAGGATTCTTTACTATCTGTTCTTCTTCCTCTTCGTCAAGGAATTCAAATACTCTTTCAGATGCCGCTGCCATAGACTGAACCTGATTAATAACCTGTGCAATCTGTGTTATAGGCTGTGTAAAGTTCTTTACATATTGTATAAATGCCTGAATATCACCTACTGTAATAACACCATTGATAGCAAGCATACCACCTGAAAGTGCAACACCTGCATATCCCAAGTTACCAACAAATGCCATAATAGGCTGCATCATTCCTGAGAAGAACTGTGACCTCCAAGCTGAAGAATACAGTATATTGTTAGTTTTGTTAAACTCATCTACCATATCCTTTTCCTTGTTAAATGACTTAACAACCATATGTCCACCATAAGTTTCTTCTATCTGTCCATTGATATGACCTAAGTATTCCTGCTGTGTCTTAAAGTAATTCTGTGACTTCTTGATAACAAAGGATACTAAAGCTACTGATATAGGAAGTATAACGATAGCTATAATAGTCATAAGTGGTGATATACTTAACATCATAATAAGCACACCAATCATAGTTGCTGTTGCTGTAATAATCGTTGTTATGCTCTGATTAAGTCCCATACCAAGAGTATCAACATCATTAGTTATTCTTGAAAGAACTTCGCCGTAAGTCCTACTCTCAAAGTACTTCATAGGCATACGGTTGATTTTCTCAGAAATCTCCTTACGCATCCTGTAACATATCTTCTGTGATATGCCTGTCATAATCCAGCCCTGTATAAAGTTGAATATTGCACTGCATGCGTATAATCCAAGCACTATTAAAAGTATCTTTCCTATATACCCAAAGTCGATACCGCCAGTACCTGCTATTTTTCTCATGAGCCCCTCAGAAAGACCTGTTGTTGCCTTACCAAGTATCTTAGGACCTATTACACTGAATACTGTTGAAGCTGCTGCCATAACCATAACAAATATTATAGCTATCTTATATGTTCCGATATACTTTATAAGCTTCCCTATAGAACCCTTAAAGTCCTTAGCCTTCTCTGCCGGCATCATTCCTCTTCCTGGTCCTCCCGGTCCACGTCTTCTAGGAGGCTGCTTGTATGAATTATTATCTGCCATAATTATGCTTCCTCCTTTCCATCAGATATACTATGTCCGTTTTTTTCAATAAATTCATCTGCTGTTTCCTCATTACCTTCAGCAGAATTAAATGTATCCAAAGACTGTGACGATACGGAAGCTTCAAGCTCTTTAGCTGATAACTGTGACTTTGCTATCTGCTGGTATACTTCACAGTTCTTCATAAGCTCTTCGTGAGTACCCTTTCCGACTATCTTTCCCTCATCCATAACAAGTATCTGTTCTGCATGAAGAATAGTGCTTATTCTCTGCGCTACTATAATAACTGTACTGTCTGTAACCTTTGATGCAAGTGCCTTTCTTAATGCTGCATCTGTCTTTAAGTCAAGTGCTGAAAAGCTGTCATCAAATATGAATATCTTAGGGTTCTTTGCTATGGCTCTTGCTATAGAAAGTCTCTGCTTCTGTCCACCTGAAACATTAATACCACCCTGTGCAATAGGTGCTTCGTACTTTCCTGACTTTTCTTCTATAAACTCTGAAGCCTGTGCAATATCAGCAGCTTCCTTAACAGTATCCATAGATGCATCATCAACACCAAACTTAATATTAGACTCAATAGTACCTGAGAAAAGTACACCCTTCTGTGGTACATATCCTAATTCATCCCTTAACTCCTGCATAGATATATTTCTTATATCTTCACCGTCAAGAGTAATAGAACCCTGTGTGACATCGTAAAGTCTTGGAATAAGATTAACAAGTGTTGACTTTCCGCATCCCGTACTTCCTATGATAGCAGTCGTCTTTCCCGGCTCTGCCACAAAGTCAATATCTTCAAGCGCATTTTCAGATGCACCCGGATACTTAAAGTTCACATGATTAAATGAAAGTAATCCCTTATGTGCCTTAAGGCTCTTAGGATTATCGCAGTCCCTTATAGACGACTGTGTGTTAATAACCTCGTCTATACGGTCAGCAGCAACAATAGCTCTTGGAAGCATAATTGACATCATAGTAAGCATAAGGAATGACATAACTATCTGCATTGCATAAGTAATAAATGCTGTCATTGAGCCTACCTGCATAACACCGCTGTCAATTCTGTGCGCAGCCACCCATACTATTCCAACAGAAAGACAGTTCATAATAAGCATCATAACTGGCATCATAAATGTCATAACTCTGTTAGTAAAAAGCATTGTCTTTGTAAGGTCTTTATTTGCCTTATCAAATCTTTCTTCTTCCTTCTTCTCTCTTCCAAATGCTCTTATAACTGAAAGTCCTGTAAGAATTTCTCTTGATACAAGATTGACATTATCAACAAGCTTCTGCATCTTTTTAAACTTTGGCATAGCAACTGCCATAAGAACAAGTACAAAGCCAACAATAACAAGAACTGCAAGAGCGATAACCCACTCCATTCCTGCGCCTGTTGACATAACCTTTATAATACCACCGATACCTATTATTGGTGCATAAAGTACCATTCTTAATACAAGCACACATACCATCTGTATCTGCTGTACATCATTAGTTGTACGTGTGATAAGTGAAGCTGTCGAGAACTTATCAAGCTCTGCATTAGAAAAGCTCATAACATTCCTGTAAACCTTGCCTCTTAAGTCACGGCCTACACCAGCACCAACGCGTGATGCAAAAAATGCTACTAATACTGTACATAATGCTATAAGAAGCGCTATACCAACCATCTTGGCACCTGATACCCACAGATAACGTGTCTGTATAGCCTTCATATCCATGCCTGCCTTTGCATCCATAGACTTGGCATATGCCCTTCCCATAGATGAAACAAGTGATGAACCCATAGTGTCAAATGTTGTCTTAAAGCTGTCTCTCATAGATATAAATGTATCCTTAGGCATCTGGTCTCTGTCATACATAGCCTTGAATATCTGTCTCATATCTACGCACTCAGTTGGCACCATATCACCATCTGAATTCTCCATATCAACATAGAAAGAGTCCAATTCAACTCCTATCTTCTTGCCAATATCAGCAACTGATACGTTAGAAAGTGTGCCAGCATCAACTCCCATCTGTGCCGCCATCTGCTCTCTGAACTGTGTTGCTGTCACTGATGACATCTGATTATTGATAATAAGTGCCATCGCCAGTGTATCATCATATTCATCAAGCTTTTTTTCATTCTTTTCTGTAAGCTTGTAAATATCGCCATCCTGTTCATAACAGCTTTCCCATATACTTATTTCTTCATCCGTCATAAACATTTTAGCTATATCATATTCATCTTTAGTTATTTTTTCTGGAATACTGTGCCCTATACCACCATTCTGGATACCAACATCGATGATATCAGATGTGTACTGTGGAAGTGCAAGGTCACCATTTGCCTGCAATATCAGCAGTATCAGTATTATGATAACCGACTTCCAGTATGGAGCAATACTTTTTAATATTCTGCTCATAACCGTCCCTTTCTTTCCTTAAACTCTCTTTATTTATAATATAATCAATATCAGACAATAATAGCATTATTGAGAAAATATGTAAATTAAGGAAATAAAAAGCATTTATTAAGTCTTTCTAAACATTAATTCAGAATTATTCTTAATGTATGCAATTTAAAGCAAAATATATCTTGTATACAATATCCTTCTATGTTATTATACGCATTGAGCGTTATTCATCAGAAAATGCATCAGAATATATTTATTTAATATTTTTATATTTCACATAACCTGCATAATGATGCGCGACCTTTACGGCGTGTAAACATTACATTTTTATGTATTAATATCAGATGTATCAACATTTTATTATTTTATTATCTTATTAATAATATTTCTGTGCATATCCCCATGATTAAACGCTACTAATAAATGTCTGAAAGACAGGTGAGTTGTACCATTTTATCAGACGAAAAGGAGAATATTATGAGTAACATTGAAACAAACAACACAGCAGTGGCAAGGAAAACATTTACCACTAAGTACATGGTAGAGCTTGCAGCAATGATAGCTATCATTATTATTATGGCTTTCACACCTCTTGGCTACATCAAGCTTCCCGGTCTTACCATCACATTTCTTACTATACCTGTAGCTGTAGGCGCTATTTTACTTGGACCTGTAGGTGGTCTTATATGCGGTCTTACATTCGGTCTTACAAGCCTTTATCAGGCAGTTACTGGTGGTTCCGTATTTACATTTGCATTATTTAACTTAAATCCTGTATTCACTATAATACTTACAGTTGTTCCAAGAATGCTTGAAGGTTTACTTACAGGTCTTATCTTTAAGGCTCTTCACAACATAAAAAGTGTACAGAAGATTTCTTATTATATAGCAAGTCTTGCATGCCCACTTCTTAACACACTTCTCTTTATGAGTACACTTGTAGCACTTTTCTACAGAACAGACTTTATACAGACTTATGTAACTAAGTTCGGCGTTGGCAATCCATTTACATTCGTAGTTGCCTTCGTTGGAACACAGGGTGCTATTGAAGCTGTAGTATGCTTCATCGTTGCCAGCATACTCTCAAGGTCATTGTATGCAATACTTATGAAAAATGCGTAAATTACTTTTTATACTGACATAATAATATGATGTAAGGGGCAAGAGGTCAAAAAGCCGTTCGTGCTTGCACGATAAGACTTTTGACTTTTAGACCCGCCTAATAGCAAAAACGGCTGTGCCCTGGCGGTTTTGATACCGCCAGATCACAGCCAGTTTTTATTATTATATATAACCATCACTATACCGTTTTTTCACATTATATACAGCCATCATTATACAATTTTTATATTATATTTCCTTCTCTATATGAGAAAGAAGCTCATTAATCTCATCTGCCAGTCTCCCTCTGTTCACTCAGATTTTCCGTAACACGTATTCCCCAGTCTGTGTAATCCACATCGGAATAATAAGTTACATAATCATCTCCCTGATACATATAATATATCTTTCCCGATGGATTACTTTCATGGTCAACCTCATCCCATGCTTTCTGGAAACCGTTTCTCTCTGAGTTACTGGTAAAAACAATTGAGAATAATATTAATTAATATTCAAGATATGCACCCTTCATCGGACTTGCAGCATGCTCGCTGAATAATCTTAACACACCCTTTTCATACTTAGGCTTTCTTGGTGTCCACTTTGCTCTTCTTTCCTTTAATATCTCATCAATTTCTTCCATTGACTTATGTTCACCTGCAACACCAATTATATTTAATTTCCTTTCCATAACATCTATTTCAATAAGGTCGCCTTCTTCTACAAGTGCTATAGGACCTCCATCTACAGCTTCCGGACTACAATGTCCGATAACCGGACCTGTTGAAGCACCTGAAAAACGTCCATCTGTGATTAATGCTATGCTTTTTCCTAATTCCTTATCACTGCTTATCGCCTCTGATGTGTAAAACATTTCAGGCATTCCGCTTCCCTTAGGTCCTTCATATCTTATAAATACTGCATCGCCCTTCTGCACTTTATGTTTAAGAACTGCATCAAGACATTCCTCCTCACTATCAAATGGCCTTGCTCTTAATACTGACTTAAACATTTCCTTAGGGCAGGCTGTATGTTTGATAACTGCTCCCTCTGGTGCAAGATTTCCCTTAAGTACTGCAATACTTCCATCAGTTCCTATAGCATTATCATATGAACGGATAATATCGTATCTTGTAATATTTATATTATATCTCTTATTGAATTCCTGAAGCCATTTATCACATTTTTCATAGAAACCATTATTCTTTAATTCCTCAAGATTTTCACCAAGTGTCTTACCTGTTACTGTCATAACATCAAGGTGCAGATGCTGCTTTATCTCTTCCATAATAGCTGGAACACCACCAGCATAATAGAAGCATTCTGCCGGCCAGCGTCCTGCTGGTCTTACATCAAGAAGATATCTGGCATTTCTGTGTAATCTGTCAAATGTATCACCAGTAATCTCTATTCCGAATTCGTGTGCAATAGCTGGAAGATGAAGAAGACAGTTAGTACTTCCTGATATAGCTGCATGAACAAGTATTGCATTCTCAAAGCTTTCCATTGTTACAATATCAGATGGTTTCATATTCTTCATTTTTGCAAGTCTTACTGACTGTCTTCCGGCTTCTCTGGCATATTCAAGAAGGTCAGGACTTGTTGCTGGCATAAGTGCGCTTCCCGGTAATGCAAGTCCAAGTGCCTCTGCCATAATCTGCAGCGTAGAGGCTGTTCCTATGAATGAACATGCTCCACAGCTAGGACATGCATTACATTTAGCCCAATCAAGCTTTTCTTCGTCAATCTCGCCTCTTTCATACTGTGCACTATACATTCCTAACTGTTCAAGTGTAAGCATTTCTGGTCCTGCATTCATAGTACCACCAGGAACGAATACTGATGGAATATTGACTCTTGCAAGACCCATTATATTACCTGGCACACCCTTATCACAGCTTGAAAGATATACTCCGGCATCAAACGGTGTCGCATTAGCATGTATTTCTATCATATTGGCAATCATTTCCCTGCTTGCAAGGCTGTAATTAATACCATCTGTTCCCTGACTCTCTCCATCACATATATCAGTACAGTAATATCTTGCACCATATCCGCCTTCCTCTGCTATGCCTTTACGGACTTCTTCTACTAATATATTAAGATGTCCACTTCCTGGATGGCTGTCACCATATGTACTCTCTACCATAACCTGTACTTTACCAAGATCCTCTTTTTTCCAGCCTGTTCCTATTCTTAAAGGATCTAACTCTGGAGCTAACTTTCTCATTTCCTGACTAACTAAACACATAATATTTACCTGCCTTTCTTTTATTCAATATATTAATTTAATTTTTAATTTCTTAACAAATTCATCTTTTCAAGCTTGTGATATACTTCTTTTTTTTCACTTTCATCTACACTCATTTCAACATTATCAAACTGAGGCAGACTGAATACACCCAACATTGATTTAGCATCTACAACATATCTTCCGCATATTAAATCAACATCATTCTTACACGCCTCTGCTATCTGAACCAGATGTTTGGCATCTGTCATATTATTTAAATATACTGGTATTCTTACCATTATGTAACCTCCTGTTTAACACCTTTCATTAAGTTACCTTTAAGCAAATATTGAAATAATCAGACTTACAATTAATGCTGTTACACCTATTAAAGTTTCCATAACTGTCCACGATTTCAATGTTGTCTTCTCATCTATCTCAAGAAATGTTCCAACAAGCCAGAAACCCGCATCATTAACGTGACTTAATGCTGTAGCACCTCCGCATATTGCACAGCACATTGCAGCCCTGTATAATACGCTTGTTGCCATAACCGCCGGCATAGTTGCCATTATTCCGGATGCCATAGTCATAGCAACCATAGAACTTCCGACAGATGCTCTTACAAGAAGTGCAATAAGAAATGCTACAAGAATAAGAGGCATACCACTCTTTTCAAGTGCTGGTCCTATTATCTCTCCAAGTCCTGAGTCCTGAAGCATCCATCTTATTACACCACCACTTGCTATTACCAGAAGTATCATACCAACTGGTCTTAATGAATGGTCAAGTATCTTTTTTAACTGTTCACCTGTATAACCACGTTTAATTCCAAGAAAATACATAGCTGCAAGTGTTGCAATAGTCAATGCAAGAAATGGCTTACCGATAAATGCAAGTACATTCTGAACATTTGCAGGAATAGGAAGATACTTGGATATTGTACTTATAAGTATAAGTACCAGCGGAATGAGTATTACACCAAGCACAAGTCCGAATGGTGGTAATTCCTTAGGCTCATCCTTTATCTCTTCCACATTTACAGGAAGCTTTGTGAACACTTTATCTCCTATAAATCTTCCCCATATAACACCCGCAACAACCATACATATCAGTGCTGTTGGTATTCCTACCATAATCATTACACCAAGATTAACTCCAAGTGAGTCTGCAACAAGCACCGAACCTGCTGATGGTGGAACAAATGCATATCCACTTGCAAGACCTGCAAGAAGTGGAATTGCATAATATAATGTTGACTTCTTAGTCTGTTTTGCCACACTAAATGCAAGTGGTATAAGAACTACAACTCCAGCCTCAAAAAATACTGTAGTACCTATAACAAGACCTGTAATTCCTAATGCTACGCCAGCTTTTTTCTGTCCCAGCTTATCTATAAGTGTCTGTGCTATTCTCTGTGCTCCGCCGCTTACCTCTAAGATGCCGCCAAACATAGAGCCAAGGCCTACTAACAATGCTATTCCCTGAAGTGTTTTTCCAACACCCTTTTCAACTGTATCTGATATCATTGTAAGTGGCATTCCAGCGCCGACCCCTATAATAATCGCCGCTATCATCATTGATATAACCGGATGAAGCTTAAACTTTATTATCAACAATAATAAAACTACAATCCCGACTGCCGCCGCTATAAGAAGTCTTGTCGGGTTGGCAACAAATACTGTCTGCTCCATAATAAATTACCTCCTAATCATCTGATGTATTCATATTTAAACATCAGACCTTTTTCGCTATTTTTAATAGTTATTTTGATTTTTCATCAATTTATTCCGGAATTCATCTGATGTATTTAATATAATACGTTTTATTCAAATGTGCAATATCGTAAAAATGTTCAATTATTTTTGTGATTTTTTGTGCATATTTTTATTTTGACATTTAAAAAAAGACGTTATAATATAAAAATGTGTGAAATAATGCTATTTTAGCATCTTATATATAAAATGAATTACAAAAAGAAACGGAGAAATCATATGATGAATTCTGAAACAGACGAAAAAAATCTCCCACAAAAAATATCAGAAGACATAATATCTTTTATATTAGACCAGCATTTACAACCAGGAGATAAGCTTCCTAACGAAGCCATTCTATCAAAACAGCTTGATATCGGAAGAAGTTCTCTGCGCGAAGCTATGAAGCTTTTAGCATCCCGCAATATTGTAACTATTAAGCAGGGCTCTGGAACATATGTAGCCTCTTCACCCGGTATAGTTGACGACCCTTTTGGCTTCACATTTATATCGGATAAGAAGAAACTTGTACAGGACCTGCTTGAAATACGTTTTTTACTTGAACCTTCTATTGCTGCTATGTCAGCAACTTATTCTGATAAAAATGATATTAATAAAATTATTAAATTATGTGATGAAGTGGAAGAACTTATGGAACAAAAAAAAGACCATGTACAAAAAGATATAGAATTCCACACTGCTATTGCAATGGGCAGTAAAAATCTTGTCATTCCAAGATTAATCCCGATAATCAACAGTTCTATTCCTCTTTTTGTTGAAACAACCGGTAATATTCTTAAAACCGAAACTATTGAAACCCATCGTGAAATAGCAGATGCTATCGCAGAACATAATGCCATCCGCGCTCAGGATGCTATGTATATGCATCTTATGTACAACAAAAGATGCATTAATTCTTCATATAACACATCAAAATAATATATATTTAATAAACCATAACCCAGATATTATAACCAATCTGGGTTATGGCTTATTTTAATTGTTTTTATTTTTCAAGCTCACGCGAAAGATTAACCATCTCAATAGCACCCTCTGCGCACTCAAATCCCTTATTACCTGCCTTAGTACCTGCACGTTCTATAGCCTGCTCTATAGTATCTGTTGTAAGAACACCAAACATAACCGGAATATCTGAATTAAGCGATACATTTGCTATACCCTTTGAAACTTCTGCACACACATAATCATAATGGCTTGTTGCACCTCGTATAACAGCACCAAGACATATTACCGCATCATACTTTCCACTCTTTGCCATCTTTGAAGCTATAAGTGGAATTTCAAATGCTCCTGGAACCCACGCAAGGTCAATATTGTCTTCACTAACACCATGTCTTACAAGACCATCATGCGCACCGCCTATAAGCTTTGATACGATGAATTCATTAAATCTTGCTGCTACTATTCCTACTCTTGTTCCATTGTCTACTAACTTTCCTTCTAATACTCTCATTATTTTATTCTCCTTTTTGAATTTATATATTGATACCAGAGTCAAAAGGTCTAAACCAACATGAGCTTGCTCATAAGTGGGTGAATGACCTTATGCTGCGCCCCAATATGAGCATAAAAGTGGGATGATAATCCCGTGATGTGCAAATATTGGGGAGGATTGTGGGAGTGCGCAGCACGAAACAATCCAAATACATCGTTCAGGTAATTTACAGCATATGCCCCATCCTTATTTTCTTTGTCTTAAGATAGAAGCCGTCATAAGGTGTTGTTTCCATCTTAATCGGAACTCTTTCACTTATCTGCATGCCAAAGTCTGATAACTGATATACCTTATCAGGATTATTGGTAAGAAGCCTTAATGTCTTAGCGCCAAGGTCTTTTAGTATCTGTGCGCCTATGTAATATTCTCTCATATCACCCGGAAAGCCAAGTGCTATATTGGCATCAAGTGTATCCATTCCTTCATCCTGAAGTGCATAAGCCTTTAACTTATTTACAAGACCTATACCTCTTCCTTCCTGTCTCATATATAACAAAACACCCCTGCCTTCCTCATTAATCTGTGTCATGGCTGAAGCAAGCTGCTGTCCGCAGTCGCATTTGAGCGAGCCAAATGCATCACCTGTAAGACACTCTGAATGAACACGGCATAAAAGATTATTACCGTCACCTATATCACCTTTAACAAGTGCTACATGATGTTCACCATTCAGCTTATTGATATAACAGTGTGCCACAAATTCACCATACTTAGTTGGCATTTTTGTCACAGCCACACACTCAACAAGCTTTTCATTCTTTTTTCTGTACTCCTGAATAGCCTTTATTGTGATGAACTTCAGATTATATTTTTTGGAAAGCTCTACAAGGTCATCCCTTCTCATCATTGTTCCATCATCTTTCATAATTTCACAACACAGACCACACTCCTTTAAGCCAGCTATACGCATAAGGTCAACTGTTGCCTCTGTATGTCCGTTTCTTTCAAGAACTCCGTTTTTCTTTGCCACAAGCGGGAAGTTATGTCCCGGTCTTCTAAAGTCCTGTGGTCTGGCAGTGTCACTTACAACACTTCTTGTCGTATAACCTCTCTCCTGCGCTGATATTCCTGTAGTGGTATCAATATGGTCTATTGACACTGTAAATGCTGTTTCGTGATTGTCTGTATTTTCCGATACCATCTGTGGAAAGCACAGCTTTCTGCTTAATTCTTCACTCATAGGCATACATATAAGACCTTTTCCGTAGGTCGCCATAAAGTTGACATTTTCTGTTGTGGCATATTCTGCCGCACATATAAAGTCGCCCTCATTCTCTCTGTCATCATCATCTGTAACTATGATAATCTTTCCGTCTTTTAAGTCTTTAACTGCTTCTTCAACTGTATTAAATTCAAACATAAACTACTCCTTTCATATACTTTATTCACAAATCATTGACTAATTTTAAATATACTTAAGTCTAATTATATCTGTTGGATATATTATCTGACTTACTTTAAATTTAATTTCCTATCTATAAATAAGCAAATTTAAAAAATTGCACAAGCATATCCGCGTTAAAAAAACATATTTTTCAATATTAATAAATCAAACCATATATACCTCATATCAATAATATATAGATTGGAAATATAATAAATATTCTATATCCATAAAAACTAAAACCCATTTTCTAACAGGAATTCCTTAGTTATACCACTATTTTTACTTTTAATATCAACATTGCTATTAACATTATTAATAATCTTACTCTTAGCATTACTGCTATTATTAAATGACTGGTTATAATCACCATTATCTAATACTGTCCTGCTGCCGCCATACGGACATAACAGCTTCTCAACATATTTGGCAATTATATCTGTTTCAAGATTAACCACATCCGACAGCCTTTTATCACCAAGTATTGTCACCTCTCTTGTATGTGGTATTACCGACACCTCAAAGTACTTATCTGTCACAGTGGCAACCGTAAGGCTTATTCCATCTATCGTTATTGAACCTTTCTCAACAACATATCTTAATATACTGTCATCTGCATTTATTCTATACCACACGGCATTATCATCTTTTCTTATATCTGATATTGTTCCGGTTCCATCTATATGCCCTGATACTATGTGTCCTCCAAATCTTCCATCTGCACTCATCGCACGTTCAAGATTAACCCGCGAACCTGCTCGTATATTTTTCAGGGAAGTTCTCATTACCGTTTCGTGCATCACATCTGCACTGAACTGTCCTTTTCCTATCGCTGTGACCGTAAGACATATCCCATTCACGGCTATGCTGTCACCTATATCAGCCCCCTCTAATACCTTCGAGGCTTCTATTACAAGCACCTGTGAAAATGTCTGTTTTTTCACAGCTTTTATATGTCCGATTTCTTCAATAATTCCTGTAAACATTTTCAACTTCACCTTCTATCAGAATGTCATCTCCAAGCCTTGTTACTGCATAATCCTTAAGCTTTATTGCATCCTCCGGCGTATCAAAACCGATACCTGCAACCGGTGTCGGCGCATCCACTCCGCCAAATATCTTTGGTGCTATGTATGCCTGTATTCTTTCTACAATGCCACTCTTTATTACACTCCAGTTAAGAGCTGAACCACCTTCACAGATACAACTGTCTATTCCTCTTTTACCGAGGATACGCATAAGCTGTGCTATGTCTATCTTCTCACCATTCATTTCTATAATCTCACAGCCAGCTTTTTCATACTGGCTTATACGCTCTTTGTCATGACAGCAGGTTGCTATCCATACAGGTATATGTTCTGCTGTCTTAACAAGATTACTGTCATACGGTGTCCTCAGCTTTGTATCGCACACTATTCTTACCGGCTGATGTGGATTATCTATAGTTTTACTTCTGCAGTTAAGCATTGGATTATCTTTAAGTACTGTATTTATTCCAACCATAATGGCAGCATATCTGTGTCTGTCCACATGTACATTTTCCCTCGCCGCATCACCAGTTATCCACTTTGACAATCCCTTGTGTGTCGCTATTTTTCCATCAAGTGTCTGCGCATACTTGACTATGACATATGGCATTTTTTCTTTAATGTAATGAAAGAATACATAATTCATATCTATACATTCTTTGTTGCACACAAGTTCATCATCAACCTGTATATTATGTTCCCTTAATATCTTTATTCCCTTTCCGCTGACAAATGGATTAGGGTCAAGTGAACCTATTACAACACGGCATATTCCAGCCTTTATTATTGCCTCTGTACATGGCGGCTGCTTTCCATGATGACAACAAGGTTCAAGTGTTACATATATCGTTGCCCCCTCTGCGCTTTCTGTACAGTTTTTTAAAGCTGTCGTTTCTGCGTGAAGTTCACCATATTTCTTATGATAGCCTTCGCCTATCACTTTCCCATCCTTTACGATAACAGCTCCAACCATCGGGTTAGGATTAGTCCAGCCAAGTCCCTTTTTTGCAAGCTCTATGGCCCGTCTCATATATTTTTCATCGTCTTTTTCCCTGTATTCACACATATATATCACCTGCTTTCTTACATATATACTGATGCATATTGCGTTAAATGGCAGAATGTATTAAAAATGTCTGCCTATATACAATAAGACTTTTAAACCTGCTATCTGCCATAACACCATATAAGAATTAATTACATTTGAAATAAAAATGCACCAGAATATCCTATCTATCAGGAAATGTCCTGACGAAAGAATACTCTGATGCAATCTTTTACTAATCCTTAATGATAATAAAAAATCCTGAGAACTTATCATTCTCAGGACATAATCATAATCAATATTATAATAAGCAAATCATAATATATTAATTGTTAAATACCAGATAACCAATCAGATTATATAATAAAATAATATGAAATAATTATAATATAAATCTTATTAATATAATGTGATATTAATTATATACATTAATAATTAATATAAAATGTTAAACTGTATCATATAACTTCTCTCATCCAGACTATACTGTCGGCACTGGAATTACACCAGTTCATGCATAACGCTCGCGGGCTGTACCGCCGGTAGGGAATTAAACCCTGCCCTGAAGTTGATATTCTGTTGTGATGTTAATCAACAGTCAGCTTAGTAATAACTAACTCCTATTAACATAGCCTACTATACACCTATATAATAATATAATCAAGTATATTTTTATATTTATCTATAATTTTTTATAACATTTTCGAGATAGGTCGGTCTATAATCGTAGCAGCTATTTATTTTTCTCAAAATCCCTGCTGTCTAACACGATTGTGAATGGTCCGTCATTCTCAAGCGATACTTTCATATGCGCACCGAATTCACCTGTTTCAACTTTTGATACTCTCTGTCTGCACAATTCTACGAATTCTTCATATAATTCATTAGCAAGAACCGGCTCACATGCATGTACAAAACTTGGTCTGTTGCCTTTTCTACAATCCGCATACAGCGTAAACTGACTGACAACAAGTATCTCTCCTCCAATATCATTGATTGAAAGATTAGTCTTTCCATTCTCATCCGCAAATATTCTCATCTTTGCTATCTTATCTGCAAAAGGTTCAAGCATATCTTTGGTATCACCCTCACCTGCACCAAACAGTATAAGATAACCTTTTCCTATGCTTCCTATAACTTTATCGTCAACCGTCACACTTGCTGAACTGACTCTCTGTATAACGAATTTCATTTTTTATCTCCGTTTTATTTCTAATATTAAAAATTCACGTTTACACTCTCAAAGTATTCATATTTCTTCATTGCTTTGCAATTCACATTAAACTAAAAATCCTGATATCGCACTCACGACATTTTTTTAGCTTTCTTATATCTTCTCTTATCCTCAAACATTTCCTTAATAATAACCGGATGGAATAATAAGAGAAGTGGGAATAACTCAAGTCTTCCTGCTAACATATCGAATATCATAACAAGCTTGCTAAGTACATTAAAATGTGCAAAATTCTGTGTAGGTCCGACAAGTTCAAGTCCCGGTCCTATATTATTAAATGTCGCTGCAACTGCTGTAAAGTTTGTTGTCAGGTCTTTGCCCTCAAATGAAACAAGAAAGACTGATGCAACAAATACAAGCACATAAGTTATAAGATATACATTAACAGAACGTATAACTTCGTGTTCAACCGGCTTTCCCTCAACCTTTATCTTTCTTACACTCCTTGGATGGATATAAGAGTTAAGTTCCTTTACCATAGTCTTTATAAGAATGACAAATCTTGAAACCTTTATACCACCGCCTGTACTTCCCGCACACGCACCTACAAACATAAGAAGCACAAGTATAGTCTTTGATGTCTGCGGCCATAAGTTAAAGTCAATTGTCGAGAAACCTGTTGTCGTTATAATAGAACCAACCTGAAATGCCGACTTTGTAATGGCATCCCACACACTTGAACACATTGAATATATATTTATAGTTATTATGACAATCGATGTGAGTATAATACCAAAGTATGCCCTTACTTCCTCCATTGTCAGAGCCTTTTTAATACTTCCAAATAACATAAGATAATATGCATTAAAGTTTACTCCGAAAAGAATCATAAATACAGTGACTATCCATTGTATTGTAACAGAATATCCGCCAAGACTTGAATTCTTAATACCGAAGCCACCTGTACCGGCAGTACCAAATGTAGTGTTCATCGCATCAAATACCGGCATCTTTGCAAGAAGAAGTATTATGAACTCTATAAGAGAAAGTCCAAGATATATAATATATAATATTCTTGCTGTATGCTTTACCTTAGGAACAAGCTTTCCTACTGATGGTCCCGGACTTTCTGCCCTCATAAGATTAATATTAGAACCACCACTTAATGGTACTATGGCTATAATAAATACAAGTACACCCATACCACCTATCCAGTGTGAGAAGCATCGCCATGTTGTGCTGCACCTTGAAACAACTTCAACATCGCTTAATATACTTGCACCAGTTGTTGTAAAACCAGACACCATCTCAAAAAGTGCATTAATAAATGATGGAATTTCTCCAGTTATCATAAAAGGGATGGCACCAACAACTCCCATAAGTATCCAGCTAAGTGACGTTGCTACACAGCCCTCCTTAAGATATATGACGTAGTCCTTTGGCTTTCTCATAGTAAGAAGCTGGCCTAAAAGTATGCTTATAACACCAACTATTAAGTATGCAAAGCCCTCCTTTTCCTGATATATAAGTGCAACAAGACAAGGCAGCGACATAAGCACACCCTCTGTTTTTAATATATACCCTAAAACATATATTACTATTGACCTATTCATAGTACTTCATCCCTCACATGACAATATCGTTGATATCTGTAAAACCTGTATTCTTAGTTACAATCATAACTGTATCGCCATCTTCTATCTCATCATTACCTGTAGGGATAATGATATGTCCATCATGATTGATAAATGATATAAGAACATCTTTTTTAAGCTTAAGATCCTTTATTGGTATGCCTGAAACCCTTGAATTCTCCTCAACTATGAATTCTATGGCTTCTACCCTTGAATCAAACATATGATAAAGCGTTTCAATATTGCTTCCCTTAGAATTTTTCTTTGCGCGCACATATGCAATAATAGCCTCTGAGGTAATATACTTAGGATATACAAGACTTCCAAGGTCAAGATTATTAATAACCTGCTTATAATTAACTCTGTTAATCTTAGTAACAACCTTTGCGTTAGACACCTGCTTTGCGTGAAGTGTAAGCATTATATTTTCCTCATCTATTCCTGTAAGCGGTATAAATGACTGAACCCTCTCTATACCTTCTTCTTTAAGTATATCAGGGTCTGTACCATCACCATTTATAACTATCGCCTTAGGAAGCTTGACACTTAATCTTTCGCAGTTCTGCCTGTCTCTTTCTATTATTTTTACCGATATTCCCATGTTAATAAGTTCTTTTGCAAGGTAATAAGCAGCCTTGCTTCCACCTATTATCATAGTGTCCTTTACCTGATTAGTCGCAAAACCTATGGTCTTTAAGAAGTTTCTTGCTATATGTCTTTCTGATACAAATGATAAGACATCCCCTGCTTTTATCACAAAATCACCATTAGGAATGTATACTTCTCCATCCCTTTCTATGGCACATATAAGTATATCATTTGTAATATTTTTACCAAGATAAGCTATACTTAATCCGTTAAGAACATTATCAGATGGTACTTTGAACTTAACAAGTTCTGCCTGTCCATGTGCAAAAGAATTAACTTCAAGTGCAGTTGGAAGATAAAGTATACGTGCAACCTCCTTAGCGGCTTCAAGTTCAGGATTAATGATAAGTGCAAGTCCTAACTTCTCTCTCAGGTAGCCAGTTTCCTCACTGTAATCAGGTGTTCTTACTCTTGCTATGGCTGCACAGTTACCCACTCTCTTGGCAACTGTACAGCACAACAGATTAAGTTCATCTGAGTCAGTAACCGCTATTATAAGGTCTGACTCTTCTATTCCTGCCTCCATCTGAGTAGAATAGCTTGCTCCATTGCCGACTATTCCCATAACATCAAACATATTGGTAATATCCTGTATACGCTCTGGTTTCTTGTCTATAACTGTTATATCATGGCCTTCCTTTGAAAGCTGCTCAACAAGTGTAGCACCTACTTTACCGCAGCCTACGATTATGATATTCAGTCCATTTTCCTTTTTACTTACTTTAAACATAATATTAATATTCCTCACCTCTGATAATAGGCTGGCTGAAATGTATCTTTCCTGTCAGATAACACATTTTCCCCTCTTTATCAGTCTATGCATAATTATAATGCTTTCTTTATAGCCTCAAAAAGTTCATCATATTCTTCAAATGCTTCAAGCTGTGGATAATCCTTCTTTATCTGTTCTGTACTTCTGAAAAGGAAGCCTGCCTTGCTTGCCTGTATCATACCAAGGTCATTATGGCTGTCACCACTTGCTATTGTTTCAAAACCAACTGACTGGAGTGCCTTTACTGTTGAAAGCTTAGACTGCTCACAGCGCATCTTGAAACCTGTTATAGTACCATCCTCTGCAACTTCAAGTGTATTGCAGAATATTGTAGGCCATCCTAACTTTTTCATAAGTGGGGCTGCAAACTGTGTAAATGTATCGCTTATAATAATAACCTGTGTAGTTTCACGTAACTTATCAAGAAATTCCTTAGCGCCTGGAAGTGGGTCTATCTTTGCAATAGTTTCCTGAATTTCCTTAAGTCCAAGTCCGTGCTCCTTTAATATACCTAATCTCCAGTTCATAAGCTTGTCATAATCAGGCTCATCTCTTGTAGTTCTCTTAAGCTCTGGAATACCACTTGCCTCTGCAAATGCTATCCATATTTCTGGAACTAACACACCCTCAAGGTCTAAACATACAATATTCATACTCATAATAATCCTCATTTCTGCGCACTTTTTTTACATAACGGTTTGTGTCAAGTGCGCGCAGACACAAATCCCGTATGTGAAAAATCTATTTATCTGAAAAAGCAAATACCGGCTAGGATTATAACACACTTTAACAATATAGTGAATATATCATCTATTTTTTCTCATGTGCCGCTATCAGCGAAAGCTTATCAGGTATGCTGATATGCTGGGGACAGTTTTTTTCGCACCTGTGACACTTAACACAATCCGATGCCTTTCCTCTTCCCATAGTCAGTCTTCCATGATACATATTAGAAAAATTATTATTAATACAATAGTTGTTATACAGTGCAAAAAGTCCCGGAATATTAATATTCTTAGGACATACCTCCATACAGTATCCGCATGATGTGCACTGTATGGATATTCTGTTATTAATTATATCTACAACTCTACCTAACAATTCCTTTTCTTTATCATTAAGTGGCTGTGGATTATCCATAATTCTTATATTATCCTGCACCTGTGAAAGATTGCTCATACCACTTAATACCATAAATACACCGGGAAGCTGTGCTGCAAACCTGAGTGCATATGAAGCTGTAGATGCATCCTCATTATATTCCTTAAGAATACTTAGTGCCTCATCAGGCAGGTCTGCAAGCGTTCCGCCCTTAACAGGCTCCATAACTGCTATCGGTTTATTGTGCTTTCCTGCAACCTCATAACATGCCCTTGACTGTATAATCTTATTCTCCCAGTCAAGATAATTAATCTGAAGCTGCACAAAGTCAACCTCCGGATGTTCTGTTAAAATCTGGTCTAGCATAGCCGCATCATCATGGAACGAAAAACCGAAGTTCTTAATCTTTCCTTCTTCTTTCATCCTCTTTGCAAACTCAAAGCCACCCCATTTATCAGTGTTAAAATATCTGTCCCTTCCCATATTATGCATAAGATAGTAATCAAAATATCCAACACCAGTCTTTTCAAGCTGCTTATTAAAATACACCGGATATTCATCCCCCGACTTAATAAGCACTGTCGGCATCTTATCTGCCAGAACATAGCTGTCCCTGTCGTATCTGTCTACAAGTGCCTCTTTTAATGCATTTTCTGATAGCTGCTCATGATATGTAAATGCAGTGTCAAAGTATGTAAAACCTGCTGCCATATATGTATCTATCATTCTTTTTAATTCTTCTATATCTATAGAACTTTTATCCTGTGGGTCTATAAGTGGAAGCCTCATAGCACCAAAACCAAGCTTCTTCATATTCTAATCAATCCTCTTTCTGCCCCAGAAGAACAGCGCAACTGTTCCGGGACCTGTATGACTTCCTATAGTTGTTCCTATATTATTAATAAGGACTTTTCCATTAAGCTTAGGAAACTTTTCTTCAATAAGCTTTGCAACCGCTTCTGCATCCTGTCTGCACGCTGACATTGAAATATAACATTTGTCAGCATAATCAAGTCCGTTATCAGCATTCTGCACCATCTTGTTAACCGTTTCTGCTATAACCTTCTTCTTGGTTCTTATCTTTTCCCTTGGGATAAGCTTTCCCTGATAATCAACATTAAGAAGAGGGCATATATTAAGAAGATTTCCAACAAAACCTGACACTTTCGACACTCTTCCACCTTTTATAAAAAATGTAAGGTCTGTCGTAAAGAACCAGTGATTAACCCTTAACTTATTTTCCTCAACCCAGCCTCTAAGCTCATCTATGCCCATGCCGGCATCCCTTAAGTCAGCTACCTTGTCCATAAGCAGACCATAACCTGAAGATGCTGCAAGTGAGTCTATAACATATATCTTTCTGTCAGGATACTTTTCCATTAAAGTCTGTGCCGCTATCTGTGCAGAGTTGATAGTTCCTGATATACCCGATGAAAGCGTAATATGAAGTATATCCTTTCCCTGCTTTAAGAAGTCTTCAAAATACTTCTCATATTCATCTGCATTTATCTGTGAAGTCTTAGTATCTGCGCCTTCTGTCATTGCCTTATAGAAGTCCTCAATGTCCATAGTCTTTCCTAAGTCATCCATATATGTAACTCCGTCAAGTTCATAGTGAAAACATATGTAATGAATATCTCTTTCAAGAAAATGCTTTTCTGAAAGGTCTGCTGTTGAACAACACGAAATTATATAATCACTCATACTTTCCTAACCTCCAATATTTATATTTTTGCTCTCACTGTCTATTGTATATATTTTTTGATTTATTGCAACTATATTTCTTGACTATACGCGTGTATTAATAATATGATGTTAAGTATTAAAAGATTTAAAACCGTATTACGGCTTTTTACGAAAGACCCCAGTATCATATATTGCATATCAATGTAGCAATTTGTGTACATTAAAGGTGTAACGTATCTTTTTAACCAGCCATCAATTATACCTCAGGAGATTATTATTATGCTTACCTACTCTTTTAATAACCGCAATGGACGAAGTTTATATGAATATTTATATATATGCATAAAAGAAGATATTATATCAGGAAAGCTTTCACCTGACACCAAGCTTCCATCTAAGAGGGACTTTGCCAAAAATCACGGTATAAGCGTAGTTACTGTCGAAAATGCATATGGACAGCTCCTTGCAGAAGGTTACATATATTCTCTTCCTAAGAAGGGGTTTTATGTGTCGGATATCAACAATAATATAAGCCAGAGTTCTTACTCTGTAATAAAGACACCAGACACTAACAATACTGAAAATGTGTCTAAAACCAATTCAGGTGTGTCTGATACAGACAATAACTCAGATAATCCTGTTTATATTAAGCCTTCCGCTCCGGCTGAATTTATTAATCTTGTTTCAAGCCACACGCCACACGATAACTTTCCTTTTTCCATATGGGCAAAGCTTATGCGCCATGTCCTTACTTATGAAGGTGACGACACTTTAAATGTGCCACCTACCGGAGGTGTTATGCAGTTAAGGAGCGCTATTGCACATCATCTGTACGAGTTCCGTGGAATAACTGTGAGTCCCGAGCAGATAATAATAGGTGCTGGTACTGAATACCTCTATGGTCTTATCGTCCAGCTCCTCGGACGTGACTTATCATATGGACTTGAAAACCCAAGTTCTAAAAAGATAGTCAATATATACCGCTCACTTGATGTTAATGTGAATTATCTGGATATGGATGATGAGGGGGTTATTCCGGACTGTGCGGGGCTTAATAACTCACAGATTATACAGATATCGCCATCCCACCACTTTCCAACTGGTATTGTCACATCAATCAGCAGACGTTACGGACTGTTACAGTGGGCGAACCAGTCACCGGACAGATATATAATAGAGGATGATTACGACAGTGAATTCAGGCTTCAGGGAAAACCTATACCATCACTTTTTTCTATAGATGCAACCGACAAAGTCATATATTTTAATACATTTACCAAAAGCCTTGCATCAACCATAAGAATAAGTTATATGGTGCTGCCCCAGCCTCTGCTTAAATGCTTTAAAAGCAAGTTAGGCTTCTATTCCTGCACTGTATCTAACTTTGAGCAGTATACTCTTGCTCACTTTATAGATGAGGGCTACCTTGATAAGCACATAAACCGTATGCGAAACCACTTCCGTGACATACGTGATGAGCTTATCGGAAAGCTTATGAACAGTAGTATTAAGGATAAGCTTCATATATATGAAGAAAACTCAGGCCTTCATTTTCTGCTGCGTTACGATACCGCGGTTTCTGATGAGGAACTTAAAAAAAGAGCTTACGACAAAGGACTCCTTATATCCTTTCTTTCAGATTATATAGCTCACAGCTCATACAAGCGTACTGCATATGAACATATAGCTATTGTTAATTATTCTGGAATAACGGCAGCGGATGTTGAAAAGACGGCAAGGCTGCTTATTGATATATATATGTAATATTTATATACCATTATAAATATAAATCCTTGTGTTTTTTCAGTATTACAAAGACTTATTTTTAATACTATAAATAGTACTTGCAAAAATATGCAAATATATAAACATAGTATTGTAATGCATACTGTAATATATGACAAATACAGAAAATATTAAGAGGCTGTCACATTAAATATAATTATAAAATATTCAGATAATAAGTTTAGAACCATTAATACTATATTTATTGTCTGAATACCTTATAATAATAATCAGTGTAACAACCTCTTATTATTTTATCATATTTCTAATTACATCAACTTAATAATCTAAGCTTTGCCTGCCTTACAATCACGGTAAAATCTATACTGGCAGCGCCCGCCTCTCTTAGCTTCGTATAATGCTTTATCCGCATTTTTATACATATCATAATAATGCATATCGCCATCACTTGAAAGGCTGATACCCATACTTATGCTGACCTGATATCCGTCATATACACACGATACCTTATTAAATATCCTGTCAACTATATCAAGTATATTATCCTCCTGCTTATACTGTACATACACAACAAACTCATCACCGCCATACCTTATCGCTATATCGTGGTCTTCACGTATGCACTCTTTAAGTCTGGCTGCTACCTGCTGTAAAACACAATCACCAAAGTAGTGTCCATATGTATCATTTGCCGACTTGAACTTATCTATATCAAATATTATAAATGCAGAATCAAGATAAGCTTCACTATCCATCTTGCTCTTAATAAGCAGTTCACCCGTAATATGATTATACAGTCCTGTAAGAAGGTCAAGAGATGCCTGCTTTGCAAGTGACTGTCTTAAATATTCCTGATGATATCTTTCAGTTACATTTCTTAAGCTGACTATGCCAATAATATGTTCAGTAATATTATCCTTCGCAAGATATATAGTCTTACCAATCCACATTTCTTCATTCTGCGAATCAAGTGTCCTGTAATCCTGTGTCAGCAGTGTACTGCCATTATTATAGGCCTCTATCATAGCAGCCGAAGTTGCTAATTTCCTATAGTTATCTATAGTGTCTTCTGACACCCTTTTATCCCATCTTCTACAATACTCATCATATGAACAAGGTGTGTTTATGCCAACCGCATCAAGTACTCTTAACATTTTATTTTTTTTCTTCTGGAATATGTCATTCTCTATGACGTCCCTTGAAAAATCCACCTGATATAATACTATCGCTTCTGACATAAGTGCATCCTTATACTGTTCTGTCGTCTGGAGAAGCTTCTTTAACTCAAGATTTTTTCTTTTTATAATATCATAATACCTATATCTGTGCGTTACATCTCTACATGTAACAGTTATCTGATTTCTATCTTTATCATTCGCGGTATCGTGTATAAGACTTATAAGCATCCACTTATATCTTTTCTTATCCATAAGCCTTACATCGTTATTTAATATTGATTTATCACTCTCTGCAAATGCTTCTAATGCTTCATATGATATAAGTCCATCAAGCTTTTTCCTGTCTTCACAATGACAGCTGTCTACCATTCTCTGAATCCAATTATCAAGCTCAATAGCTTCATCCATGTCTAATGCTCTTTCCTCATTATGTAAACACATCACTTTTCTGGCTGCTATATCTATCTGATATATACCAACATACTGTGAAGTTAACATTCTGAGAATTCTGTCTTCCAACTCTAAACGCTCATCCATAGTATTATATCCATCCCAACCGATATATTATGTATGGGTGTCAGATGTAAATATGCCACCCATTCCATATATACATACAATCATTCTTCTATAAGCATGAATTCATCAGATTTAACATATTCGCTTACAAGTTATGCATATATAGATAATTTCACAATAAACATATTAACAATATACCACAGTAACATATAAAAGTCACTTGAATTATTGATATTTTTTGCATTTTTCGCATATTTATACACTTATATAAAATTATTTTAGTAAAATTCACTAATTGTTGTTATTTGTGTAAATGTATTTTTATAGCAGCTAATTTCATCTTGGCTCCTGATAAAAACTTTAAATAAAATTTCTATCATCAGACTGAAAGATGCATAAATAGCAGATTTGTAACCAATTAACGTGACACAAAAGATGATGACACCTTTAATGAATATCAGCCATAAAAATAACACACTATGACACAAATATACAACTTAAAATAAATTATAAGCTGATTTTACCCCACCCTTAGCAAAAAACTTAATTTTCATTACAAATTAATTATAATAGAAAGAAGGACCTTAAGGTTTATAATAACCCCTCAGTCCCTCTTTTTTTGTGACTATTCTTTTCACAGTCTCTCATAAATTGTTATATCAAGCAATTCTAAGACTATTTCAAACCTGCTGTTAATTAACCAAAGTATCTCTTTAAAAGACCTTCAAATGCCTTACCATGTCTAGCTTCATCTCGTGCCATCTCATGAACTGTATCATGGATTGCATCAAGGTTAGCAGCCTTAGCACGCTTTGCAAGGTCAACCTTACCTGCTGTAGCTCCGTTTTCTGCTTCAACTCTCATTTCAAGGTTCTTCTTTGTGCTGTCTGTTACAACTTCACCAAGAAGCTCTGCAAACTTAGCTGCATGCTCTGCTTCTTCCCATGCTGCCTTTTCATAGTAAAGACCTATCTCTGGATAGCCCTCTCTATGTGCAACTCTTGCCATAGCAAGATACATACCTACTTCTGAACACTCACCATTGAAGTTAGCTCTTAAGTCTTCAATAATATCTTCGCTTACTCCCTTAGCTACTCCAACTACATGCTCTGCTGCCCATACCTTACCATCGCCCTGAGCTAAGAACTTGTCTGCTGGTGCCTTACATACTGGACAGACATAATCTGCTGGAAGTGAGTCTCCTTCATAAACATAACCGCATACTGTACATACATACTTCATATTCGTAATCTCCTTTTCTTTTTTAATATTTATAAAATAGTAATTATTACTGTTTTGTGAGTTTAATATAACATTCTTTTTTATACTTGTCAAGTAAAATAGTAATAATTCCTATTATTATTTTTAATATTTATTACTTATTTTTCGCTGCACACTTAGGACATTTGCCATAGAAAAATGAAATATTTCCCTGAATCACTCCGTCAAACCCTTTAGCCGCCGCATTATTAAAAGCTTTCTCAACCTCTTTGGAATCAAAGTCAAGGTCGATCACACTTCCACACTCAACACACTGAAAATGATAGTGTGGCTCTACATTTCCATCAAAATGCACTGAGCCATCATCACAAGGCACTTTAACCGCCATGCCATTATCAACAAGAAAAGAAAGATTCCTGTAAACTGTACCAAGGCTTATATTCGGAAAATCCTTGCTGACATACTCATATACCACCTCTGCTGTAGGATGGTCTTTTCTTGACATAAGAAATTCTTTAATAGCCTCTCTCTGCCTGCTCCTTTTAACTACCGCCATATAATATTCTCCTCTATAGAAATTATTCAATATCAATAATAGTTACTATTATTAAATATAACATTTATTGTCCATCTGTCAAGATGTCATAAAAAAGAACCCAATACTTATATTGCATAATATAAATGAGCACATTAAATTATGCAATTTTCAGATTTGCTCATATATATAAACCATAAAATATATCCTTATAACAGGGACAAAACAATTCCTACAGTCTCATCATTCCTGACATTATGCAGCTTCCAGCAGCGCCACACATCTTTACTTCATCTCTTCTTGTTCCCTCCACATCTATTCCACCTATTGCATATACAGGAATAGTCACACTATCACATACCTCTTTAAGGAACTCTAATCCTCTCGGTGCAAGTCCTTTTTTACAGTCAGTAGCATATATATGACCTGCGGTTATATATGACGCACCAAGCTTCTGTGCTTCGACTGCCTCCTCTACTGAATGTATGGAACAGCCTATTTTTTTGTGTAACACAATATGACTTACTGCCTCCGACTCATCTGCTGGATATATGGAACAGTCTATCCTGGCAGGTGTGCTGGATGTACTTGCATCAGTTGATTTATCTGGCGTAACCGATGTATTATTCGCATCCGCTATACCATCCATATATTCCTTATACTCTCTGAAATGCTGCAAAGACATATGAACTGTATCAAGTCCAAGTTCCTCTGCGACACTAATATGTGTATGAATAATTAACCGTACATTATAAATATTAGTTATATTATACACCTGTTCTGCAAGCTTTGTATACTCTTTTTGGCTCAAATCTTTCTCTCTTAGTATTATAGCCTTTGGTCCTGCCTCACACACTCTTTTTATCTGTTCTAAGAAATCTCTCTGACACAGCTTCCTGTTTGTAATTGCTATAACATCGTTTAGCATACATTTTTCCTTTTTATTCTATATAGTATGATGTAAGTGTCAAAAGTATAAAAAGTCGTTTCTGCTTGCAGAAAAAGACTTTTTTACTTGGGACACGCTAAACACCGAAAACGGAATAAAATGTCGTGAATACGGCATTTTATGAAAGTTTGAGGTGTTTAAGGATTGCGTGAATTGCATAGCAATGTAGCAATACTGATACATCAGTGAGTGGCAAAATTTACTTTTGACACTCACATCATAGTATCAATTTACAACGCATTTCCATGATTCATCTGTACTTAATATGCATTTTTAGCTGCTTACTAACCCACATATATAATCACTCATAACGTTGTTGATGATTATATTATTGATAGTAAACACTGGTTAACCTACATATATATAATCGCTCATAACCGGCTGCAAGCCTATCTTTACAAGGTCATCATACACTTCTTTTACATCTCTTCCATCTGATATCTCAAACTGCTCATCACCCTTGTCGCTGTCCTCGATATCGTCTGAATGGCTGCCAATTCCTGTGCTGACACCTGCTGATATCTTAGTAGCTGCTATATTCATAAGATTATCCCTTACTCTTGCACACTCTCTTGTTGATACTGTTATGCTTGCAAATGGCATAAACAGCCTGTATGCTGTAACAACCTGTAAAAGCTGCGCCTCGTGCACATCCTTTGGATTAATCCTGTCGTTATTGATAATTGGTCTTAATCTTGGACATGAAAATGCTATCTCAGCGTGTGGGTACTTTCTCTGGAGCAGGTATGCATGCATTCCTGTTGCAAATGCATCTTTTCTAAAGTCATCAAGTCCTAACAGTGCCGCAAATCCTACGCCTCTCATTCCACCTTTTAATGCACGCTCCTGCGCATTGAGTCTGTATGGATATATTCTCTTATGACCTGCAAGATGTAGTGTTTCATACTTGTCTGAATTGTAAGTTTCCTGAAATACTGTGACATAATCAGCACCACATTTGTGAAGATATGCATACTCATCTGAATTCATAGGATATACTTCAAGACCTATTACTTTAAAGTACTTTCTTGCTATCTTACAAGCCTCGCCTATATACTCAACGCTCGACATCTTCTTGCTTTCGCCTGTAAGTATAAGTATCTCCTGAAGTCCTGACTTGGCAATAGCCTGCATCTCCTCTTCTATCTCTTCATAGTTAAGCTTGGCTCTCTTTATTTTATTATGGCAGTTGAAACCGCAATATATACAGTAATTCTCACAGTAATTAGCTATGTATATAGGTGTAAAGAAGCATATTGAATTACCAAAATGTCTTTCTTTTTCTATCTTTGCTGCCTGCGCCATCTGCTCAAGATAAGGCAGTGCTGCCGGTGACAAGAGTGCTGCAAAATCCTCTGGTGTACGGTTTGTTGCATTTATGGCATTCTCTACATCTTTTGCTGTATATTTGTCATAATCATAATTATTCATAGCCTCTATGACCTGCTTATCTATATCAGAATCAAGCACCTCCATATCTGGCATATATTCCATATGATTAGTTCTGTTTTTCTTTAAATCCTCAAGTATCTCTTCACTTAATATACTTTCATTTATATGTAAATCTTTGCTTTCGCACTTATCGTTTTTATTATTTATTGCTCTATCATCTGTTTGATTATCGGATATTTCTTTTTTATTTATTTTTTCTTCGTTATCTGTTTTATTATCATCTATTTTGTTGGTATTTAATTCGTTAGTACTCATACTAATCCTCATTTCTATATATATTTATTACTAGATTGTAACTATTTAAAAATTCTTATTTTATACCCATAAATGAGCAAATAAAGAAATTTCACAAAAATAAGTTGTTTTTTCAACTCAAGTACATTTAAATAAATCACAATAGTTCTATGTATTTACATCATATACAAAATTATGTAACATTTCAGATTTACTCATTTATAGTCTATACAATATCAGTTAATCTTAGATATCAACCAGCATTATATCTTCTCCATAAAAATACATTTAACAACATTTTATTGGTGAAGATATCCAGTAAGTGGTGATGAGGCGCTTGCTCCATCTTTCTTTACTCTTCCAAGTCCTGAAAGATATGCTTCACGACCTGCATTTATCGCATTCTTAAATGCTGCTGCCATACGTGGAATATCTCCTGCTGTTGCTATCGCTGTATTTGCCATAACTGCGGCTGCACCCATTTCCATAACCTCACATGCCTGTGATGGTCGTCCGATACCGGCATCTACTATTATTGGAAGGTCTATTTCATCTATAAGTATCTGGATAAAGTCCTTTGTACATACTCCCCTGTTAGAACCGATAGGTGCTGCAAGAGGCATTATACAGGCTGCACCAGCATTTGCCATATCCCTTGCTGCATTAAGGTCAGGATACATATATGGCATAACTACAAAGCCTTCCTTGGCAAGTATCTCTGTAGCCTTAGCTGTTTCATAATTATCTGGAAGAAGGTACTTTGTATCCCTTATAACTTCTATCTTTACCATATCGCTGTGACACAGTTCTCTTGAAAGTCTTGCTATTCTTACAGCCTCCTCAGCATTTCTTGCCCCTGATGTATTAGGAAGAAGATGGACATTTTCAGGAATATAATCAAGTATGTTTGCAATTCCGCCATCGTTGGCTCTTCTTAACGCAAGTGTTACTATCTGTGCCTCCGCCTGCTTAACGGCTGCATCTATAAGCTCAAGTGAATACTTTCCAGAACCTAATATAAAACGTGATGTGAACTCATATTTTCCTAACTTAAATATATCCTTTGACTGACTGCTGTTTTCAATATTTACATTGTTTATTGTATTGTTTTCTGTGTTATTGTTTGTATTATTATTCATTGTTAATCCTCATTTCTGCATATATTTTAATGTATTTTTATTATCTGTTTTTTATTTGTTATGCCATATAAAATAATTTAACCTGTTATGCTACTTCAATTAATTTATAGTTATTAAATATAATCAGCCCCCACCCATAAAGCTTAATACTTCCAGTGTATCATTTTGTTTTAACACTATCTGTTCGTACTTTTCTTTTGGGATTATTTCCTCATTCAGCTCTACAACTACACGTTCAGGCTTATAATTATTATCCGCTATAAATGTGGCAATATTGATGTCTTCATTTATTGTCCGTTTTTTGCCATTAAATGTTATATCCGCCATAAAATACCTTCTTTCTTTAAACTAAACATTATAAGTGTCTATGCGTATATTTTAAGTAATTTTATATTCTCACCTGCAAACTGATATTGGTCATTATACGCAAAAAAGAGTTCACAAAGAAAAGCGCCCTTGGTGGTGCTCCCCTTCATGAACTCTTTGAATTCACTCTAAAAATATTTTATTAAGTTGTTAATAACTATATCATTTGTGCTGTTATATTGCAAGCAATATTTTTATATACATTTTAAATACCATATGATTAGTCTTGACACTTTCAGGAAATACAGATATTCTGATATTATAAAAGGGAATATCGAGATTAAGAAATGTGATTATGATGAGGACGTATACGAAAAGCCGCTGACAGACCAGATGTTAAGGGACAGACTTGCATTCTTGTCGTTGTTTGTGACAGAAACGGTGGATGAGGCTATAGCCATTCAGAACATATTTCCAGAATTATCAGAGATATTTAATGAGATGAATGAGTATCTTGCAAGACCAGAGGAGGTGTTAGGTATGTTTTCAGAAGCATTAAGAATACTCAACCATAACACGGCGGTACTGATGGTTGATGAGTACAGGAAGAAGTATCAGGAGATGGAGAAAAATCTCAAGAAGGAAATGAAAGAAAAACTTGATGACAAAGACAAACAAATCAGCAGTCAGGAGGAATTATTAAAAAATCAGGAAGAGCAGCACAAAAAAGACCTTGAAAGAATAGCTGAACTTGAGGCAAAACTAAACAGTATTAATAACAGCAGCAATAACATTTAACTAAGATAATACATTAAAGCAAGGAAGTAATATTTATGGAATTATTTGATATAGTGGATGAACAGGGAATACCTACAGGTGAAACTGTTGAAAGAAGCATAGCACACAGAGATGGCATAAGGCATCGTTCTGAACATGTATGGATAGCACGCCATACTCCTACCGGTGTAGAAGTTCTTATGCAGAAACGTGCCATGATAAAAGATTCATTTCCGGGACGATTTGATACATCAAGCGCTGGACATATCCACGCTGGCGAAGAGCCATGTGAATCCGCAGTACGTGAACTATATGAGGAACTTGGAATACAGGCAGTACCAGAAGACCTTACATTCATAGATACATTTGTAATTAATTATCAAAAGGAATTCCATAATAAGCTCTTTAAAGATAGTGAGATTGCTTTTGTCTATGCTTATACTAATCCTGTTGACATAAGCTGTCTTACCTATCAGCCTGAGGAGGTTGAAACTGCTGAGTGGTTTAATCTTGATTATGTCATAGAAGAATGTAAAAAACATAATCAGAAGTTCTGTGCTCCAATGGGCGGACTTGAACTAATCCGCAAGTATACACTTAACGGTAATTTTTAACTTTAAGAGGAATGGCAAGAATATAAAATAAATACAATCATAAAATTTTATTAAAAGATATCGAATGTTTAAATATGATACAACATAATCACTCTTTAGTTGCAATCAAAAATATATCTTTTAAATGAATCAACCCCTTGCGGGAATGTACATTATTGCCTACATTCCCACAAGGGGTTTAATAATTAACATCATTTATACTCAATCATGAATTTTCTTCATTCTTTGACTAGCTTTTAATCTTAATACCTGCAATTACTCATTCCTAAGCGCTGCCACCGGGTCGCTCTTTGATGCCTTCTTAGAAGGTATCAGTCCACCTATAAATGTGAGGAATATACTAAGAAGTATGAGCACTATTGCCGGTGCTACAGGAAGCACTGCATTTATGTTATTAACACCGGAAACTGCGTGTATAATAGCATTTATTGGTATCAGCATAAGTAAGGTTATTCCTATTCCCATAAGACCGGCACACAGACCGATTATACAGGTTTCAGCATTAAATACCGCTGATACATTTTTCTTGGAAGCACCTATAGCCCTTAAGATACCTATTTCCTTTCGGCGCTCTAAAACACTTATATAAGTGATGACACCTATCATAATAGAAGAAACAACAAGAGATATCGCAACAAATGCTATAAGTACATAACTTATTACATTGACAATAGTCGTAACAGATGACATAAGCGTTCCGACCACGTCTGTATAACTTATAACCTGTGCATCCTTACCCTGCCTCTTCATATCATTATTATAATTATCAAGTATCTTTACTATCTGGTCTTTGCTCTCAAAGTCCTTAGGATATATATCTATACCGCTAGGAACTGCAAGGTCTGCATAGCCTAACTTCTTCATATTATTATCATAAGAAGCTGTATCTGTGTTAGACATAAGTGACATCATAAGGTCTGAGAGGTCATCCTCATTCATATTCATCTTGATAGCATCTGCAAAGCTTTCTGTGTCTATTCCAAATGCACTGCCAAAGTCATAACTGTCCATATCTGCACCTGTGCCTGTAAAGCCAAATGCATTAGTCATATTATTACCCATAAGCTGCATTGCATTTACCATAGCCTCTGTCATGCTTGACATCATCTGTGTCATAACCTGTTCCATGGCCTGCTGCATATTAAGAGTAATACTGCTCATCATCTTATTCATAGAAGCTTCAATACCTGCTGTTATCTGCTCCTGAAGGCTGTTTATCATATTGGTTATAACCTTATCAAGAATACCATCCACATCAGGATAGCCATTCTGTTTTGCATATTCCACAAATCCGTCAGCCACGTCACGCTGAAATATATTCCACAACTGTTCGTAAGATATATCAATAACTACTGCATCTGACATAATATCCTTAGCAGAGGCTGTTATCTGCTGTCTTGCCTCATCGGTAAGAAGAAACTTAAATACACTGTCTGCACTTGTATCTTCTATGCCATTATTCTTAACATACTCAAAATACTTTTCTTCAAGCTTATTCACTTCCTGTAACACTCTGTCCTGCGATATATTTACCTGAACAGAGTCTGTAATAAGCTGCTTTATGTCCGCCCCTAACTTAGCAGATACCTCATCGGAGAGTATATATTCCTTAAAGCCTGATAACATACTGTTTATATCTGCTTTCACTTCGTCATTAAGACTGTCACTGATAAACTTCTTTATAGTATCAGCATCCATACTTCCCATATCAAAGTCAAAGCTTCCATCGCCCATAATGTCAGACATATCGCCAAAACTGATATCATCAAACATTGAAGAGTCAAATGCATCACTGTCAAACATTGAGGCATCAAAGCCTGCTGATATATCGTCAAGATTTATAAGCGAACTTATATCTGACATATCCATATTGTATATACTGTCATCCACCTTAAATGCATTACTCATCGCGTCAGTATCTATCTGGAAAAGCGATTCCATATTAAACTTATTATCCTGACTGTCAGTTCCGAACTTTTCACCTGTAAATATATTAGTATCCTTATTATCTTTCTGTGCCTTTACAACATCGCTTGAAGCCGCATACTGTATAATATGTTTCGTGAGTGACTGTGTATATCCAATTCCGGGAGTAAGCATAGCTGCCGCAGTTCCATCAAGCTGCTGGACTATACCAGTTATCTTTAAGTCCTCTCCACGGCTTACAAGGTCTTTCATATACGCATCATTACCTGTTTTATCCTTCCATATGTCATACTCTGAATCATACTCATAATAATCTGCACTATTTACAACTTTAAATGTCATTCCAAGCAGGTCATCATACGAAAAGCTGTCATTATTTTCCGGCACATCTATCTCTTTTTCTGACATAAATGCTGATACCATATTTTCATATTCTGTACTATCTCTTAGGCCCAGAGTATACTCAAGCCTGTCGCTTATATTGCCATTGGAATTAAGAACAAGCACACATTCGTTATAACTTTCAGGCCAGTGTCCTGCTTTCACTTCATACTGTCCACTATAAAGGTCACTGTTAGCTGGAAGCTCATAGAATACATTGGTTGACATACTTGATGTCATGGAATTCTCATAAGAAGATGACATTCCAACCATTTCATAGGATTTGTCAGGATTAATCTGCTTATAAGTATCATTCTTGTCACTTCTGTATATCTGTGGTGTCACAACATAATTATATTCAATAGCATGTACATAATTATCTATATTTTCAGGATTGCTCTCAAGATAAGTTTTTAATGCTGCAAGGTCATTCGTACTCATCTTTGAAAACATATTCGTAACAGCCGGGGTTACTCCTATGTCATTATCTTTTTTATTATCTGGCGAGTCTACACTTGCACTGACCATCATAGCTGTAAGGTCAAAGCCTGTGCTTTGTATCTGCAACGGGTATTCTGATAATGTATCCTCTTCCATCGCCTTTATATAACCACTCACACCATTAGATATCGAAAGTATAAGCGCTATACCGATAATACCTATCGAACCTGCAAATGAAGTAAGAAGGGTTCTTGCTTTCTTTGTCTTAAGGTTCTGGAAACTGAGTGAAAGTGCTGTAAGAAATGACATTGAAGACTTTCCCATATTCTTGTGTACCGGCTCTTCTGTAATCTCTTCGCTTATATCAAGAGGGTCTGAATCTGATAATATCTTTCCGTCCTTAACCTCTACTATTCTTGTGGCATACTCATAAGCAAGCTCAGGGTTATGCGTTACCATAACTACAAGCCTGTCTTTTGATACTTCCTTTAAAAGCTCCATTACCTGTACACTTGTATCACTGTCAAGTGCGCCTGTCGGCTCATCTGCAAGAAGTATATCAGGATTGTTGACAAGCGCTCTTGCTATCGCAACTCTCTGCATCTGTCCGCCTGACATCTGGCTTGGTCTTTTATGTATCTGTTCACCAAGTCCAACCTTCTCTAACGCATCTATAGCACGTTTTCTTCTCTCCGACCTTGATATACCTGATATTGTAAGTGCCAGCTCTACATTGGAAAGAACTGTCTGGTGCGGTATCAGATTATAACTCTGGAATACAAAGCCTATCGTATGGTTACGATATGAATCCCAGTCCCTGTCCTTATACTTTTTGGTTGATATTCCATTGATGATAAGGTCACCACTATCGTATCTGTCAAGACCTCCTATTATATTAAGAAGAGTCGTTTTACCAGAACCACTAGGTCCAAGAATAGCCACGAATTCACTATCCCTTAAGTTCAGCGACACATCATCAAGTGCCTTCTGAACAAGCTTTCCTGTTCTGTATTCCTTGCGTATATGTTGAATCTGAAGCATTCCCTATCTCCTGTTCTTTTATAATTCACAGCTTTTTATTTCTTTTTTTCTATTAGGTAGGTCCCAAGTTCTAAAGTTTTATCATAAAAGCAAAAAGGACTTTTGACCTTTTCCCTGTCTTTATAAGTATAAATCATTGTATACATTTATTACAACATACTTTGGTAATTAAAATATTACTATTTTATAACATTTTCCTAAACAAATAATCACTATATCTCGTCATTACGTGTTATAATATCAATAACACTACTATATATGGAGGTACTGCTATGTGGGCATATGAAAGTGTATTTTATCAGATATATCCTCTGGGATTTTGTGGCGCACCATTTGAGAATGATGGTGTACTTAACCACCGTATCCTAAAGGTCAATGACTGGATTTCTCATATTAAAAAGACAGGTGCAAATGCTATCTATTTTTCTCCTGTGTTTGAGTCTGACACTCACGGCTATAATACCCGTGATTATACTAAGATTGACAAACGTCTTGGAACTAATGAAGATTTTGCTGTGGTGTGCAATAACCTGCACAAGGAAGGCATAAAAGTTGTGCTTGACGGTGTATTTAACCACGTTGGACGAGGTTTCTGGGCTTTTCAGGATGTTTTAAAAAACAGGGAAGCTTCTCCTTATGTGAACTGGTTTGCAAGAATTGACTTTAACGGAAACTCTAATTATAACGATGGTCTGTGGTATGAAGGCTGGGAAGGCTGTTATGACCTTGTAAAGCTTAACCTTTATAATGAGGATGTAATACAGCACATTTTCGCTGCGATTAAGGGATGGGTAGAGGAATTCGATATAGATGGCTTAAGACTTGATGTTGCTTACTGCCTGAACCACGATTTTCTTAAGAGGCTTCGTTCATTCTGTGATACTTTAAAGCCTGATTTTTTCCTGCTCGGAGAAACTCTTCACGGCGACTATAACCAGATTATGAATGATGATATGTTACATTCTGTCACTAATTATGAATGTTACAAAGGTCTTTACTCAAGCTTTAACTGTATGAATATGTTTGAGATTAACCACTCTTTATTAAGACAGTTCGGACCTGAGCAGTGGACTTTGTATAAAGGAAAACATCTTTTATCTTTTGTTGATAACCACGATGTGACAAGAGTTGCAAGTATTCTGAATAACGCTAACCACCTTCCTCTTATATATGCCCTTGCCTTTGGTATGCCTGGAATTCCTTGCGTATACTACGGAAGTGAATGGGGAGCAACTGGCAGAAAAGAGGACGGCGACCCTGCTCTGCGTGTTTCCTTTGATACCCCTGTGTGGAATGACCTCACAACATTTATATCAAAGCTTGCTGCTGCAAAGAAGTCTTCAAAGGCGTTAAATTACGGAAACTTTTCATCTGTCGTGCTCACTAATGAACAGTGTGTGTTCCTACGCCAGTGTGACGATGAACGTGTGCTTGTTGCCATAAATGCAGCCGAACATCCTTATTTTGCTTCATTTAATATGGGATGTGACTCCTGCGTTGATATGATAAACGGTGAAACCATTGCGTTGAATAACGGAATGGAACTGGCAGGATATGGGGCTTACTTCCTGAAAATCAGTTAAAATAAAAAGAAATAGCAGGATAATAAGAAATGAAGAAAATAGATTTTGAAAATGGAACCGTTACGGGAAATATTCTGAGTGCGGCACTTCCTATGCTTGTTGCCCAGATGTTAAATCTTTTATATAACGTGGTAGACCGTATTTATATTGCACGTATACCAGAGGTTGGAACAGCCGCCATAGGTGCTGTTGGAATATGTTTTCCATTGATTGTTATTATCACAGCATTTGCCAATCTGTTTGGAGGCGGCGGTGTGCCTTTGTTTTCAATATACAGAGGCCGTAAGAAGGATACAGAAGCCACACGCATTATGAATACTTCATTTTCAATGGTATGCATAAGCGCCATTATTCTTATGACTATAGGTATGTTATGCGCACGACCGCTTCTCATATTATTTGGCGCATCATCTGATGCACTTGTTTACGCCTATCCATATATGATGATATATCTTATAGGAACTCTGCCTTCTATGTTAGCAGTAGGACTTAATCCGTATATCAATGCACAGGGATATTCTACAGTTGGTATGACATCGGTTGCTATTGGTGCGGTTATGAATCTTATATTAGACCCGTTATTTATATTTTTCTTTAACTTCGGTGTCAGTGGAGCGGCTATTGCAACTGTAATATCACAGAGTTTTTCAGCCATATTTGTATTGTATTTTCTTACACGAAGGTCTGAACTTAAGATGCATTTTATAAGGAAAAATGAATTATCAGAATGTATGGGATATGCAAAAAATATAGTAAGTCTTGGTACTGCCGGTTTTGTTATGCAGATAACAAATAGTCTTGTTACAATATGCTGTAATAATGTACTTTCAGTTACTGGCGGGGATATATACATATCTGTTATGACTATTGTATCAAGTATCCGCCAGCTTGTTGAAACTCCTATATATGCGATAAATGATGGCTCTTCTCCTATATTAAGCTATAATTATGGTGCTGGAAGGGCTTCAAAGGTAAAAAAAGCTATTGTTGTAATGGCGCTTATGATATTTGGTTATACAGCAGTTGTGTGGAGTATTATTATATTTGCACCTGAATCACTTATTAAGATATTCAGTTCCGATGCAGACCTGCTTTCTGACACAGTCGAAGCTCTGAAGCTGTATTTCGCTGCATTTATATTTATGGACTTACAGTATATAGGACAGACTGTATTTAAGTCACTTAACAAGAAAAAGCAGGCTATATTTTTCTCACTCCTTAGAAAAGTGTTTATAGTTGTTCCGCTTACATATATTATGCCATATGCCCTGAATATGGGAACCTCCGGAGTATTTATGGCAGAGCCTGTATCAAATGTTATTGGCGGGGGAATATGTTTTGTAACGATGTTATGTACTGTGCTGCCGGAGCTTAAGAGGATGGAGAAAGAGTAAAGTAAGCTACGTGTGTCTGACACTAATAAAACTTCAACCACAAGAAAGCTGATTAATTGCGTTGGCTTCTAAAGCTTTCTGGTAATTGAAGCTTTATTGCTGGAATAACTCCCACGACTTATGATATCCGTCTGTTATTTGTCAGCTTAAGCAGGCTCTTTCTTACTTGTAGTATCTAGTCCTGTAACATTTTTTTAAGTTCTTCTCTTTCGCCTGCTTTAACTCCTATTATGTCCATTGCTTCGTCTGCTGTTTTTCCTGGATTGTTCATTACATTGTACCTTCTTGTTACAGTCGATGAACTATCAGTATTTACCTTATATGTGCTATTATTCGTATTATTCATAGTATTATTCTCCTTATCGTAAATATAACTTCACAATCAGGCAGACTATGAATAACATAATCATAAATGTATTGTAGCATCTGCAGATGTATAAAACAAGCGTTCTCTGCCTGATTGTAATAACCTTGGGATTAATTGTAATGATACTGAATTCAGCATAGATAATTGCTTTCGCAATATTAGTCTGTAAATAATTCTTAAGACTTACTAAGTATACTATGGTTATAGAATAGCACGCTGTGTATATTTTGTCAATAGAAAATATACATATTAAAAAGGCATATATCCAATGAAGCCTCATCATTAATAAAGTCCTCATCAATATACGCCTTTTCTTCATTAAATTAAAATCTGTTAATCATTTCTTCTTGTAAGCAATATAAGTCTTAATAACTGGAGTATAGATGTAACAAGTGCTGCCACATATGTGAGCGCTGCCGCTGTAAGAACCTTTCTTGCACCTGACAGCTCATTTCCTGAAAGCATATTTCTGCCACGTAGTGTCCTTAAAGCCCTTGCTGACGCATCAAACTCTACCGGAAGTGTCAGAAACTGGAATAATACAACAAGCGAAAATAACAGTACTCCTATCTGCATAAGTCCTGTTGCGCCAAATACAAGTCCAAGTAATATTATTGGCCATGAAAGTGATGAGCCAATATTAGCAAGTGGTATGACAACCGACCTTATTCTTATAGGAAAATAATCTTCATTATACTGCATGGCATGTCCACACTCATGTGCAGCAACACCAACTGCTGCTACTGTATTTACATCATACACGCTGTCTGAAAGTCTTAGGACGCCTTCTTTAGGCGAATAATGGTCTGTAAGATTACCGCTTACACGCTCTATTCTTACATCTGTTATACCTGCCGCCCTTAGTATCTCCTGTGCTGCCTGCGCGCCAGTCATATTTGTTCTATTATTGCCTTTGCTGTATCTGTTAAATGTCGACTTGACATTCATAGATGCTATGATACTTATAACCGCACCAATCAGCACAAGTATATATGTTGCATCATAAAAATAATACATATAATCATCCTCCCTGTTCCTTTTGTAATAGGTTATGTAATTGTTTTTATTTTACCATAAAATGTTTTTATGTAAATATATATGACATTTCTTTCACAATATGTTCATTTTATCTTTATAATTTCCATATGACATCTCATGCACAATCCGTACATTTTTTCATAAAATAAAGTGTGAATATCCTTAGGCATCCCCTGTTAAAAAGCAAACAAGAACTAATTATATTAACACATATTTATTAGACCTTTTATATAATATAAAAAACAAATTCCTTAAAATTTCACCCAGTATAAAACATCACAAAAAACGCATCCTAATTGCCCCAACATATTCACCTAAATAAAAATTCTCCACTAAAAGGAGGTCACCCCTATGAAAATGTTTGACTTAAAAAACAAGCAGGTCATCAACGAAGAAGACTGCCGTATACTAGGCTGTGTCATCGACATAGATTTTAACCCGTCCAATGGATGTATCAACTCTATTATTATCCCCGGTCCCGGCAAATTATGTGGTTTTCTTGGAAGAGAATTCGTGTATGTCATTCCATTTAAGTGTATCAAATCCATTGGCAAAGATATTGTTCTTGTAAATGTCTGCCTTGATAAACATAAAGAAAAATGCTAATATATACATATATTCAGTTCTTGAGATAATGATTGGAGGTTACTATGAAAGATAATTACGTTGCTTATGTGGGAACGTATACTCACGAAAGCAGTAAAGGTATACATATATACGATATGGATGTAGAGAAGGGACGTATATGTGAACGTGAAGAGGTATCTATCGATAACCCTTCTTATATAACTCTTTCACACGATAAGAGATTTCTTTATGCAATATGCGATCAGGGAGTATCATCCTATTCCATTATGGAGGATGGAAGCCTTGAGCTTATGAATGTTGTATCTATCAACGGTATGCGAGGCTGCCATATGTCTGTCACTAAAGCTAACAACTTCCTTGTTGTTTCTGGATATCACGATGGCAAGATTACTGTTATGCACATCAATGACGATGGTTCTGTTGGCGATATTGCCGATGAGGTATTTCACAAAGGTATTGGAAGCATCGCTGAGCGTAACTTCCGCCCACATGTAAGCAACACATGTTTCACTCCTGATGAAGACCTCTTATGCGCCTGCGACCTTGGAATTGACCAGATTAAGCTTTACGAGTTTAACCACAGAACCGGAAAGCTTAAGTTATTTGATATTATACGTTCACAGCAGGAATCAGCACCTAGAAAGATGATATTCTCCGAAGATGGAAAGTATGCTTATGTAGTGTGCGAATTAAAGAATTATATCAATGTATATTCTTATGATAAGAATTCTGATAAGGCTCGTTTTGAAATGATTCAGAACATTTTTACTGTAAGACGTGACCACAAGTCAAACAGCGCTGCCTCAGACATTATTTTTGCCAATGATGGCAACAACCTTATCTGTTCTAACGCAGGCGATAATACAGCTACTATATACTCTGTTGATAAAGAGTCAGGAAAGATTATTACTCTTAACTCACTTCCTGTAAGTGGCGACTACCCTAAGTATGTATGTATGTTCCCTGACAATAAGCACCTTATGTCTATGAACAATGAAGGAAATTCCATAACAATATTTACTGTTGATTACAATAAAGGACTTATCGTTATGAACGGCAAGGAACTTAAGATATCAAGACCTAATAATATGGTTATTAAGAAGTTATCTTAATCCCCTATTATTGTGTTAAAAGTGTGGTACTATTATGTACCCGGATTGCCACATTGATATGCAATTCACACAACTATCTTACACTCAGAGCAGAAAAATGGTTCCATCCCCGTGCCATCTGGCATTGAGGTCTGGAACCATTTTTATTTTACATTTTATATTCTGACTACTGCTCGCTATACTTTTCCGCCTGATGCTTGATAAGCTCTGTATCATCAAAATAGTTAATCTTCATAGAAGCCTTAACCTCATTAAGAGTTTCTTCTGCAACTGCGTATGCCTTCTTAGTACCCTCCTGAAGAATATGATATACCTCTGGAATATTCTTTTCGTACTCATGTCTTCTATTTCTGATAGGCTCTAACTCTTTATTGATAACTTCTGTAAGGAACTTCTTAACCTTGACATCACCAAGTCCGCCTCTCATATAGTGTTCCTTAAGTTCATCAAGATTATTATATTCTGGAAGGAACTGTGCAAAATCTTCGTCTGTACAGAAAGCATCAAGATATGTAAATACTGTATTACCCTCTACCTTACCAGGGTCACTTACTTTGATATGGTCTGGGTCTGTATACATTCCTCTTACTTTTTCCTTAACAACATCTGCCGAGTCTGATAAGTAGATACAGTTACCAAGCGACTTGCTCATCTTAGCCTTTCCATCTGTACCCGGAAGTCTTAAGCATGCCTTATTATCAGGAAGCAGTATCTGTGGCTCAACTAATGTATCACCATATACTGAGTTAAACTTTCTTACTATTTCTCTTGTCTGCTCTATCATAGGCTCCTGATCTTCACCTACTGGTACTGTAGTCGCCTTAAATGCTGTTATATCAGCAGCCTGACTTATAGGATAACAGAAGAAACCTACAGGAATGCTTGCCTCAAAGTTACGCATCTGTATTTCAGACTTAACTGTCGGATTTCTCTGAAGTCTTGATACTGTAACAAGATTCATATAATAAAATGTAAGCTCTGTAAGCTGAGGTATCTGAGACTGGATAAATATATTCGACTTTGTAGGATCTAAGCCTACTGAAAGATAATCAAGTGCAACCTCTATTATGTTCTGACGTACCTTTTCAGGATTATCTGCATTATCTGTGAGTGCCTGCGCATCCGCTATCATTATAAATATCTTTTCAAATTCACCTGAATTCTGAAGTTCTACTCTTCTCTTTAATGAACCGACATAATGTCCAAGGTGAAGCTTACCTGTCGGTCTGTCACCTGTTAATATTATTTTAGACATATTTATTACTCCTCCATTCTTATATCAATCCGCATATTCATATTATGATGTCAGGGTCAAAAGGTATTTTGCCTCTGACACTGCACACTGTTATTATCCAACGTATGATTACAAACAGCATCGCTAATGTTTACAATTTTATCACATTTTTTTTTAAATAACAATTGAGAATTATGTAAAATAATAGTAATATATATGTGCATTAATAACAATATCAACATATGGAGGAACAATCGATGAAACATTTACTTAGTCCACTGGATTTAAGTGTCAGCGAGTTATCAGATCTTCTAGATCTTGCAAGAGACATTTCTAAGGATCCTAAGAAGTACAGTCATGTATGTGATGGAAAGAAATTAGCAACTTTATTCTATGAACCTAGTACTAGAACCCGTCTTAGTTTTGAGGCAGCAATGCTCAATCTTGGGGGTTCTGTATTAGGTTTTTCTTCTGCTAACTCAAGTTCCGCTTCCAAGGGTGAAAGTGTATCAGATACTATCAGAGTTATATCATGCTATGCAGATATATGCGCTATGAGACATCCTAAAGAAGGTGCCCCTATGGTTGCTGCAAGCAAGTCTTCTATTCCTGTAATAAATGCAGGAGATGGCGGACACCAGCATCCAACCCAGACTCTTACTGACCTTATGACTATAAGGGAATTAAGAGGTTCACTTGACAACTTTACAATCGGTCTGTGTGGTGACTTAAAGTTCGGAAGAACTGTACACTCACTTATCAACTCACTTGTAAGATATAACAATGTTAAGTTTGTCCTTATATCACCTAAAGAATTAAGAGTACCTGATTATATAAGAGATGATGTTTTAGCCGCTAACAACGCAGAATTCGTTGAGGTAGAAAGCCTTGAAGAAGCTATGCCACAACTTGACATTCTTTATATGACACGTGTACAGAGAGAGCGTTTCTTCTCAGAAGACGAATATCTTCGTATGAAGGACTTCTATGTATTAGATGAAGCCAAGATGTCACTTGCAAAGGAGGATATGTATGTACTCCATCCTCTTCCTCGTGTAAATGAAATATCTGTTGAAGTTGATGACGATAAGCGAGCAGCCTACTTCCAGCAGGTACAATATGGTGTATATGTACGTATGGCACTTATTATGACACTTCTTGGTCTTAACAAATAACTAAGTCCTATTATCAGTCTTTAAGTATGCGTGCACACATACCGGACTTGTTATGCATAATTTCTTATTTTCAATTATAAATGTGCACAGAAGGAGTTTACTATGTTAAATGTAGGTCAGCTTAATGAAGGCTTTGTATTAGACCATATTGAAGCCGGAAAAGCTATGGATATATATAATTATCTTGGTCTTGGAAAGCTTGACTGTCAGGTTGCCATCATCAAGAATGCCCGCAGCAGCAAAATGGGAAGAAAAGATATAATAAAAATCGAAGGTGGACTTGACCTCGTAGATCTTGATGTTATTGGTTTCATAGACCACAATATAACTGTTAATATCATAAAGAATGGTGAAATCGTTGGGAAGAAATCTCTTTCTCTTCCTAAGCAGATAACCAATGTAATCAGATGCAAGAATCCTAGATGTATAACATCTATAGAACAGGAACTTGACCAGGTATTCGTACTCTCTGACCCTGAAAAGCAGGTATATAGATGTAAGTACTGTGAAGAGAAGTATACTGGAAAGTAATATAATATATATTGTGAAATATTTTTATATGAATATTATATATTGCACCTAATTATAACAAAACGTGTTGAATGGAATTAACCCATCAACACGTTTTGTCCTATAACCCTAAAAAATATGGCTGTCACATCAATAAATGTTATACTGATGTAACAGCCTTTTTATTTATTAAACATTTTCAATATTATCTATAACTCTGCAATGTTGGTGTCTGGCCTATCTTAAGCGGTGTGCTTACCCCCGGCGCTGTTGTAACCTTATATGTAACAGTTACAGGATTGCTTGGTGCTAACATAAACTCAACATTATAAGCTACTTCAAGTCCATGGTATTCATCCATATTCATAGCCATTGAATTACTTGTCTCAAAGTCACTTATTGTTCCGCCTGCTGGTGCAAACAGATGAAGATAACTTTCCACCTGACCATTATAATTACCTATGATATAATTACCGGCCCTGTACATATCATCTCTTGTGATATCGTTACTTACTGTAACAGTCACATCATATGTTCTGCTTCCATCATCATTTATTGTAACATCATCACCAATCTGTGTGTCAAGGCTTACAAACCATCCGAGCTTACTTCCGTTAGCTCCACTAAAGAATACTCCTGCCTCAGGATTAGAAGGGTCATCATTAAGCGCACCTGAACAGCCAGCCGCTTTTACATAAGACTCTGCTGTCTCATCCTCCATCCACATAAGTATAGTACGGTCTTTTCCGCCATCTGTAAATATCTTTGAATAATCTGCTATTCTGTTTATATCAAAGTCATCTACAAGCTTACCCATAACAATTTTCGCAGTTTCTGCAAAAAGAGAATCAACATAATCATAAGCATTGCTTACCTTATAAGATGAGTTATTGCTAAGATACTTATAATAAAGGTCCTTCTGAAGCATCTGTGTTGCATTATCACCATTAAGCTCTGTTCCGTCTGAAAGTGTTACAGCTCCTGTATAAGCAAGCACTTTCTGTATGATTACAGGTGTAAGTGATATAACTCCGTCAATGTGTTCATCATTCTTGCTTTCATATGCCAATGCCCAGATTTCCCCAACTCTTTCAAAGTCCGGTATATAGCAGGCATCTCTTGCATAGTCAAGCGAACCGCTGAACAGCAGATATTCTGTATCTGTTATATGTGCCTCTGTTGGAGGATTAACTGATATCATATCATATACCGTCTTAAAGTCATCTATTGTAAGAACACCGTCTTCTATCCTTATAGTTCCCATAGAACCCGGAAAACCACCAGACGCTCTTATCTCAGCTGAGTTCTGTGCAGCAAGAAGATATAACTTATCACTGCCGTCTCCTAAAAATGCCCTGAAAAGTGGAAGGTACTCTCCATTCTCCTTATAGGCTGCTGTGAGCTTTGTAAGCATCTGTGTATACTCTGATAACATTTCTGTCTTTCCTAAAGGAAGCTTAACAGTCTGCATCTTTGTTGTCATGCTTTCTATTCTTGGTTCTATATCCTCTAAAAGATTAAGATAAGCATTGATTGTGCTGACACTGAAACCATCACCAACCTTAAGTCCCTCTAACGGATACTCATCCATGACATCAAGTGCCGGCTTTAATATATTGTCAGATGCATCTTCTGCAACACTCACAAGTGTATTAACTGACTTAACATACTTCCCTGCAAAAGGTGCATGCGATACAGCCTTCCATACCGGACTTGACAATGTTCTGTCAAGCTTTCTGACTGTATTATCCAACTTAAGTGTGGCATTCTGTGCGCTTTCAACATCTCTTTCCTTAACGCCTGTCATAACAGCCTTAAGGTCAGTTTTTAATGTATTAGCTTCCGATAACATACTCTTTGCATCTGTTCCAAGTCTGAATATAAGCAGTCCAATAATTATTATTGGAACTAAAGCTATCGCAATATTTCTTGCTATCTTAAGCTTTTTATTTCGCCTTCTTCTGTCCATTCCTGAATTCATACTAATCTCCATTCTTACGCTTCTGCGCTTTCAGGGCTGTGTAACACATGTTTCGTGTAAAAAGCCATATATTCTATTATTCTATCTTGCCATCAAACATATATATGAGCAGCACTATAAGCCGGGTTATGTCCAGCCATCATCTGGCTGATGATAATCATCTATCTAGTCTTACTGTTACCAGTAAGCTCAAGCGACCTACCTAAAAGCACGACGGGCAGCCGTATCGCTTTATGTTTGGTCTTGCTTCGGATGGGGTTTACATAGCCAGCACTGTTACCAGTGCTGCGGTAGTCTCTTACGCTGCCTTTCCACCCTTACCAATAGAATTAACACTAAAGTGTTAATTCTATAACATTAGCAGCAAAACTGCTAATGTACATGCATCAGTAAAGTTAGTAATGTAAAGACATTAATAAATTCACCTTCTTGCTTTGGCGGTATATTTCTGTTGCACTAGCCTTGGAGTCACCTCCACCGGACGTTATCCGGCATCCTGCCCTGCGAAGCCCGGACTTTCCTCACCTGCGGTCTTTCGACACTTGCAGCCGCGATTATCTGTGCTACTCATATTAATAAACATTCAATAACTTTGACATACTACCACACACAGGAAAGTATGTCAAAGTTATATTATGTGTTTTATAAAATTTTAATGTGTTGGTGTTACTTTATAAACATAGCATCACCAAAGCTGAAAAATCTATACTTTTCCTGAACTGCCACATCATATGCATGAAGAACATTTTCTCTTCCTGCAAGTGCAGAAACAAGCATAACAAGTGTAGATTCCGGAAGATGGAAGTTAGTTATAAGACAATCTATCGCCTTGAACTTGTATCCCGGATATATAAATATCTCTGTCCATCCGCTCTTAACCGGTATATGACCATTTTCATCAGCTACCGACTCAAGAGTTCTTGTACTTGTAGTACCTACGGCTATGACCCTTCCGCCATTAGCCTTTGTTTCATTGATAATATCCGCAGCTTCCTTATCCACCTGATAAAATTCTGAATGCATATGATGTTCAAGAATGTTCTCAACTTTAACTGGTCTGAAAGTTCCAAGACCAACATGAAGTGTAACTCTTGCTATCTTAACTCCCATAGCCTGTATCTTATCAAGTAGTTTCTCTGTAAAATGAAGACCAGCTGTAGGCGCTGCCGCCGAACCCTCATGCTTTGCATATACAGTCTGGTATCTGTTCTTATCCTGAAGCTTATGTGTTATATATGGAGGAAGCGGCATCTGTCCTAATTCATCAAGTATCTCTTCAAATATACCATCATATGTGAACTGTATGAGCCTGTTTCCCTCTTCAACTATATCTATAATCTCACCTTTAAGCTTTCCACCGCCAAATACTATCTTAGCACCGACTTTGCACTTCTTACCAGGCTTTACAAGCACTTCCCATGTATCCTGTCTGTCTTCTAGTCTCTTAAGAAGAAGCACCTCTATGGCTGCACCTGTTTCTTCTTTCTCACCTATAAGACGGGCTGGTATAACCTTGGTATCATTGATAACAAGGCAGTCACCAGCCTTAAGATACTCTGTTATATCCCTGAATATCTTATGCTCTATTGCACCTGTATTCTTATCAAGCACCATAAGTCTTGAGCTTGAACGGTCTGAAAGGGGATCCTGTGCTATAAGCTCTTCTGGCAGGTCATAATAAAAATCATGTAAATCCATAATATTCCTCTAATTAGATTAATCTTTAATGGTTAAGAAAAAGTAAATGTCTGCTTTACAGCCACTTCCTTTTTCTTTGCGCTCTCTATGCACGAAGTTCTATTCCGGCATCACTTAAGTCCTTATATATTTTTTCCATAACAGGAGTGATATCCTTATCCTCAAGTGTTCTGTCCTTTGCCCTGAATGAGATAGAGTATGCTACTGACTTGTAGCCATCCTTAATCTGGGCACCTTCGTATATATCGAATAACTTGTAGCTTTCAAGTATCTTTCCTGCACGTTTTTCAATAATCTTCTCGATATTGCCAACAAGAACTGACTTAGGCATAACCATACTTATATCTCTTGTTACTGCTGGGAACTTGGCAATTCCTGTAAACTTTGTATCAAAGCTTGCCATACCAGTTACAGTGACAAGGTCGATAACTGCAAGATATGTTCTCTCACCTAACGCATAATTGTCAGCTACATCTGGATGTACCTCACCGATATAACCTATCTTAGTTCCATCATATGTAACATTTGCCTGACGGCCTGGGTGAAGGAATGTAATTCCGGCTTCTGGGTCATATTCCGGCTTATCCTTCATTCCTATTCTTTCAAGGAACTCTTCCACAACACCCTTCATAGTAAAGAAATCAACTTCGCCAAATGCACCGAGTGTAAACATAACTCTCTCATCTGGAAGTTCATTCTTATCATCAGATGCCATATAAACCTTAGCTAATTCATATAACTTAACATTCTTGTTACGTCTGTTAAAGTTAGTAGAAAGCGATGTAAGCATACCATTTACTGGAAGTGTTCTCATAATAGAGAAGTCCTCACCAAGTGGGTTAGATATTACAACTGTCTTTCTGTATTCACTATCCTGTGCAAGCTTAAGCTTATCAAACACCTTAGGGCTTTCAAATGAATATGTCATAGCCTGTGAAAAACCTGTAAACTGTGCAACTTCACCTGCTACATCTTCGATACTTCTTTCAAATGTAATCTTACCCATAGTTGTAGAGCCCTTAGGGAGAGTTGTTGGAATATTATCGTATCCGAAAAATCTTGCAACCTCCTCAGCAATATCTGCATCTCTGTTAAGGTCCTGTCTGAATGTAGGTATTATAAGTTCATTAGCATCCTTATCATATTCAACTTCAAGTCTCTTGAAGTACTCAAGCATATCAGCTTCTGATACATCTGTTCCAAGAAGTGCATTGTACTTGGCTGGCTCGAAGGCTATTCTCTTCTTAGATACAGGATTAGGATATACATCAACTACTCCGCCAACCACTTCACCTGCGCCAAGCTGCTCTATAAGGTCACATGCCCTGTTCATAGCTTCAAGTGCAAGTTCTGGGTCAAGTCCCTTTTCAAACTTACCAGCAGCATCTGTTCTTAAGCCTATCTTCTTAGATGACTTTCTTATGTTAGTACCATCAAATGTAGCTGCCTCAAAAAGCATAGTCTTAACATCATCTGTTATCATAGAGTTCTCGCCACCCATGATACCTGCTAACCCTACAGCCTTGTCGCCATCGCATATAAGAAGTGCTTCTGAATCAAGAGTTCTTTCCTGTCCGTCAAGTGTAACGAACTTTTCACCCTCTGCTGCCTTTCTTACTACAATCTTCTTACCGGCAATAGTATCATAATCATAAGCATGCATAGGCTGTCCATATTCTGTCATAACATAGTTAGTTATATCTACTATGTTGTTGATAGGTCTGATACCTGCTGTCATAAGTCTTTGCTGCACCCACTTTGGTGATGGAGCAAGCTTTATATTCTTAATAACTCTTGCTGTATATCGCTTGCAAAGATCATCTGCTAAAACTTCAACCTTGATGTAATCATTAACATCTTCATTATTACCGACAACACATACTTCTGGTGGGTTGAAAGGCTTTCTGAAAGTAGCTGCTGCCTCTCTTGCTATACCAAGTATGCTGTAGCAGTCTACACGGTTGTTAGTAATCTCATATTCAAAAACTGTATCATCAAGTCCAAGATATGCCACTGCACTTGAACCAACAACTGCATCATCGCCGAATATATATATTCCATTCTCAGCAGCGTCTGGATAGAATTCTCTTGAAGAACCAAGTTCCTCTATAGAGCACATCATACCACAAGACTCAACGCCTCTTAACTTGCCCTTCTTAATCTTTATTCCGTCTTCTGGAAGTGGGCTTCCGTCATGTCCGCCTGCAACACGTCCTCCATCAAGAACCACCGGAACCTTCTGTCCGCTTGAACCTACTGGAATATTAGGTGCACCTGTAACTATCTGGACTGTTTCATCTCCGACATTTACCTGGCATACTACAAGCTTGTCAGCATCCGGATGTCTTTCTACTGAAACAATCTGTCCTACAACGATTTTCTCCAGATTTTTATCAAGCTCATTAAAACATTCTACCTTAGTACCTGAAAGAGTCATAGCATCTCTGAATTCCTGATTTGTACACTCTAAACCTGGAACAAGGTCCTTTATCCATTTAATAGATGTATCCATACTAATCTCCATTCCCGCCCATAAACTAAACAATCATAACCTTACAATCTGACTGTACCGGGCTTATTTACTTTATACGTATATACACATTACACAAAATTCTGCACAGCTTACGTCAATATTTCAAACTGACATTAACTAAAACTGCTTTAAAAATCTTGTGTCATTTTCATATAATAATCTCATATCATCGATTTCATACTTAAGGAGTGCAACTCTCTCAAGACCAACACCAAATGCAAAGCCTGTGTACTTATCTGTATCAATTCCACACATTTCAAATACATGTGGGTGAACCATACCACAGCCAAGAATTTCAATCCAGCCCTCGCCCTTACAGAAACGGCATCCCTTGCCGCCACACTTAAAGCAGCTTACATCCATCTCAGCACTTGGCTCTGTGAATGGGAAGTGATGTGGTCTGAACTTAACCTTAGTATCTTCACCGAATAATTCCTTGGCAAACTCTGCAAGAGTTCCCTTAAGGTCTGCAAATGTGATATTCTCGTCGATAACAAGACCTTCTACCTGATGGAAACAAGGTGAATGTGTTGCATCAACTTCATCAGCTCTATATACACGGCCAGGAGATATCATTCTTATAGGAAGCTTACCCTTCTCCATAACTCTTGCCTGAACTGGTGATGTCTGTGTTCTAAGAACAACCTCATCATTAATATAAAATGTATCCTGTTCATCCTTTGCTGGATGATTAGCAGGAATATTAAGCAACTCAAAGTTGTAACGATCATATTCAACTTCCGGACCTTCTACTACTTCATAGCCCATACCAATAAATATCTTTTCTATCTCTTCTCGTGCAAGAGTGTTAGGATGCTTATGTCCTAATTCTGCTTTCTTTGCAGGAAGTGTAACATCTATAACTTCTGCTTTCATCTGAAGTTCTCTCTTCTTTGCAGCAAGGTCTTTCTTTGCAGCATCTAATACTTCCTCGATTGCCTGTCTTGTTTCATTAACAATCTGACCTACCTTAGGTCTGTCTTCTGGAGCTACCTCTTTCATACTCTTTAAGACTTCTGTGAGTTCACCCTTCTTTCCAAGAAAAGCTACTCTGATATCATTTAACTTTTCAAGAGAATCTGTTGCTTTAATCTGGGATAAAGCATTTTCTTTGATTGCATCAAGTTTCTCTTTCATCTTATCCTCCATTCTTGCACTGCACATCATATGTGAGTCATATTTCTTAATTAGGAATCTTAATCTCTTTTTACAAAAAGCCACTCTTAATTGTAACACAACTTATAGTTTTAGCAAGTACTATTTTGTGCCTTATATCCTGCCCTGCCCGATATACTGTATAATCTCTTTTTACAGATTTTTGCTATCTTTTATCATACATATCAAGAATCTGTAATGCTTCCTTTGCATATTCCGGATTTTTCTTTGTTATATTTTTTATATTATTTTTTGCATCCTCTATTCTATTCTCATTGTATTCTATCTGGTTTCTTAACTTCTGTCGTCTTATGGACAGATTATGCCTTACTTCAACCATTTCCTTTGGGTTAAGAATAGCTTTTACCTGTGCTATCCATATATGTGTATCTATAACGCCAAGTCTTCCTAGTATATTCATAAGGTCAGTTTCCGCATTGGTCAGGTTATTTGTAACCTCAAGTATTTTTTTCTGTTCTTCTTTCATCTCAATATATGCCTGATATTTCTGCTCCAGCTCATATGCATTTTTTATGTAATACTTGTTGCACTGGTAATCAAGCACATTGGCTGCATTGACATACTTTATCTTTATGCTGTTAAGAAGTGTGGTCGCCTTATTCAACTTAATCTCTGTTACGCATACTTTTCTTTCTATTGTTTTAAGATAGGCAAATAACCCAAGTGCCATAATTCCTGCTAAAAATGCTATCGTTATAAATGTACCTACATTGTCCATATTGTCTGACATAGCCATAGCCGCCATAAACACTACAAACACACATATAAGAATTGCAAATATAATCTGCGCATACTTTTTAATACGAAGCTGTTTTTTTACAAGGTCTTTAGCTTCCATTCTGCACATTGAACGCTCTGCCTTAACCATTCTTATATCCCTTGCAATAGCGTTTTTCTCATCTTCTGCCTTACGCATCTTTACTATTGCTTCCGGAAAATCATCTTCATAGGCTTCCATGTTCCTGTATGCCCTGTTTGACAATTTATTGTCGGGGGTTTTTAATATCCGCCTGTCAACTGACAGATTATCTACCATGTCTGCTGCCATTATGAGTTCTCTTTTTATATCATCAGGTGCACCTTCTATCCTTTGTATATCCTCATAGTAGTCTGTTACACTTTCATACTCAACTCGGGCATTCTCTATATATCTGGCTGCTTCCTCACATATATCACACTGGCTTTTTATAAAGCCGCCTACCTCGGTTCCCGTAAAGCCTTCTGTATCAACACTCTCTATATCATCATTTTCTGATATATCTTTACTGTATGCAGAATATACATCTTTACTTATATCTATATTTTCATCTGATTTTTTTTCATTCTTTTCTATATCTGCAATTTCAGCCTGTCTTTTTTTAACCTGCTCTCTTATTCTGTTCTGTGATGGATTGACTCCTGATACACTATCCACCTTCTTAATAAGCGACTGTGCCTGCATACTGTTAAGAAGATTGTCATACTTTTCCTCTTCCCTCTGCACATCAGCCTGCTGCCTTCTTGTTTTTTCATCAAGACCTTTCGGACCATCTGGCTCTGTATTTTTTCCTGATATATTTCCAAATATATCTGCATAACCATCATCTTTTTTCTTATGTGGCTCTTTTTCGCCAAGCTCCAGACTCTTAATCATATCATTTATGGAACGTCTGCTTTTAGAGCCCGACTCATTGTCATACATAAGTTCTTCAAGGTCTTTTAAGTCATCATCTTTATCATAGCCGTTTTTTAACGCATCGAATATTCCCACCTGTTATATCACCTCGCAGTATATTTACAATAATCTTCTTTCCATGTATGCAGTATGTCTGCGACTGCCTTATGATAATATGCCACATCACCATGTTCTTTTCTTGCAACAAGCTGCTCAAGCTTTCTGTATTCATCCTGATACTTTGCATTATCGCTAAGGCTGTCTATACGTCTTCTTATAGCATATTCTTCTTCTGACACATCCTCTTTAACCGGTCTGTTCCTGGATGCAAGCTCATTTGCCGCCAGATAACTGTTATATGACTTTGAATACTGTCCTATCTCATACGCTGTCTTAAAGCTAAACGCAGCATCTTCGTATAAGAACATCCTTGCATATGCCACTCCAAGATTGTGATGTACTCCTGCCATAAATGCACCTGAAGCCTCTTTTGTATACTCTTTTATAATCTGTCTGTAGCAGTCTATTGCCTTATAATAATTCTTTCTGTCAAGATAAGTATCTGCCCTTGACCTTAAACGCTCATAGGAATTCTGGCTGTCAAGAGTGCTTAGCATTCCGCTTATCTCATCTATCTCACTTACTGAATAATAATCAACTGACTTAAGAATTGTTACAAGTATCATGGCAAGTCCTGCATTGTTTCTTCTTAACTCCTCAACTCTGCCAGCAAGTGGCACATCCTTAGTTTCATACCTCAGAAAATGTATAAGCTCATCACTCACAAAATCATTAGTTATTATATATATATTATTGTAAATGTAGTAGCACAGTTCTTCCTCTGTATATAAATGTACATCTGAATAACTGACATACAAAGGATTAACAGCCACCTTATTCCTGCATAATATCATCGCACTCATACACTTGCCTCACTTAAGTCTATCTCATTAGTTATAATCCTGCCCGAAGAAGCAAACAACTCCCCAAAGCCTAAGTCTTCTACTGTAGCAACACATTTATCCTGTGATACAGCCTCTATGGTAAGCCTTATTCTTGTTGTTTTTCCCTCCCTGTAAGGGATACTGCTTATATCTATCACTTTATCCATAGCCTTTCCATCCGGCAGCATAATTCTTAATGTAAGCATAGTCATATCTTCTATGATAAAGTCAGCACTTCTTTTTGCCATATACCAGTCTGTTCCAAGCTTTATCATCCTGAATCTCATAGGCTTTCCCTGCTCTTTTATGTCAACCTCTATATTAGCCTTTATACAGCCATCAACAAGAAGATAAACATTATCAAATACTTTACCGCTTATCCGCTCATACGCTGCAAAACAGGCACCTCTCACGTACAAATTCTGACCCATATATGCTTTTCTTCCGCTTACAAGTGCCTTTGCAAGTCCATCGTCAAGCCTTTCAACATCAAAGCCTGTACCTGTAAGATACACAGAAGATGCTGTATTGCCTTCAAAATACTGTGTAACATACTCTGTTATTCTGCGCCATTTTGTACTTTCGTTATCTTCGTCTAATATATACTGCTGTTCTTTCTGCTCCTGTATATATTGCGAATTATCGACAGTATTATAGAAAAGTCTGTAAGTATCAATCACCTTACCGTCATAATCCATAAGCGCAACTCCGGCCTTATACAGCTCTTTTCTCTGTGAATATGCATAATAGGCAAAGCTTTGTATTCTGCCTATTATCATATAATCATTTTTTCTTACTCCTGCCATATCAATCTGTCTGCTTATCTTGTCAAGTTCTTCCTTAGTATCTGAACCTGTAGTCACACACAGACTTTTAACACTGTCTACACCATACTTATTGCATATTCTTTTAACAGCATCATTTACGGACAATTCTTTAACATCCTCACAGGCAACAGGTGCATTAATCCTCATATCATAGACACAGGCCTGTTTTACTGCATTATCATATTCAATTCCTATTATCAGTCCTCTGCCTTCCATATGTTCCTCCATTAACACCTGATTAATCATCTTCTACATTTTTTCAAAAAGCTCATCTGTAATATAGTCCTCTGTGAGGTAACTGTTCATAAGCTTCTTTAAAGTCACCATATCGTGAAGTTCTTCACTTACCAGACAGTCATTAATAGCATCAAATCTACCACCTGCATCCTCTGAGCTCACATCATCACAGAGCAGATTATATTCCTGACTCTTTTCATTATCTCCATATGTAAAATAATATGTGACTTTATCATCATAAAACATAATAAGCCTGTGAGTAAATATTCCGCAGGCATCGCATTTCATAACGGCCGTTTCATATGTACGTTCATCATTGACACGATAATGAAGTTCCACCTTTCTATCCGGCATACCGTAATATTCTATGACAGTAACACCATATGCATTGTAAGGTATATTAAGAAATCCTTTAAACTTCTTATAGAAATCATAGACAAGCTCTTTTTCACACATTTCTGTCAGTATTGACTGTGCCATATTATTAATGTCCGATTTTTTCAATCTGTCAGTATTATCTGATATATCCTTAAGCCATGCAACATAACATAACAATGGAAGTCCTGTCTTATCCCTGTATGCATTTTCTATAACATTAAATGTCATAGGGTCAGCTTTTCTTTTTCTTATAACATAATTAAATGAATTATATGCCGCATATGCCTTTACTATCGTATTGCTTCCAGCCCTATTCTTATAATAATCGCCAAACACCTCTGCCAGTCTTCCAGAATACGCACCTGTAAACATCATCTGTGATATTATTCTTTCTGACAGTTCATCTGTTTTTACACTAAAGCTTTTGGCTGCTTTCCACACAGCATACATATCTGAGCTTGTTCCATTAAAGTTATGTACCATATACTCAAGCACTATCTCATTGTACAGATGATTTTTAAAAATATGCTCTGTTATGATATTCTTATATTCTTCGGTATTACCCGATGCCTCAAGCTCATGCACCATAAACATAAAAAGCTTTGGTGCCGAAACATACATATATCCATAATGGTCGATAAGCTGTCTTGCCTCATAATACATACCATAGTCAAGCAATATCTCAATAAGACCTGCACTGTCTTTTATCGACAGATTATAAGTATCTATTACTTTATATTCCTCAGTGAAACTTTCAGCATTATAATAATCCGCATAGAATTCTATCATCCACGAATTAAGTTTTTTCTTATATTCTTCTGATATATCCTGTATTTTAAGTGCTTTTTTATATATATCAAGTGTATATATTTTATAAATACGTTTTCTCCTGTAGTAAGAGGCTTTATATATAAGCATATATTTGTCATCTATATTAAAACGGTCATAATCTGACATATCTTCCGGTTCGTCAAACACCTTTTCAAGCTCATAGCCTACTGTATTTCTTCTTCTGCAGCCGTCTTCACATATGAATGCTATTGAACAGTCCTTAGTATACACAGGTATATACGTATCTTTTCCTGTAAGCTCATATATAACAGGCTCCTTAAGTTCGCCGTACTTTACAATAATCGCCTTGACATCACCATCAAAACACGTTATATGATACATAAACTTAAGTCTTGCAATAAATGCCGCCGTATCTTCCTTTACAAGCTGTGGTTTTATAAATTCACGGTACAGATACACAAGATATTCATCTATACGCTCTTGCTTTAGCTGCTCATACACATATAGCTCTATTATATGCTCATAAGATTCATATACATCCTTATACTGCTCTTTATTATACACAATATTGGCAAAAAGATATGATTTCCATGTATAATTAACACCCGAATCATATGTAAAGTACATAAGCACTATCTTTGGAAGTCTTATGCTTATATCCTTTCTTATACTTGCCATATAGAACTCATAAAGTCTTGTTATCCTTATACCACGAAGAACTGCTTTCTCATAATAGACAAAGCTGTCCTTATCCGTGATACCAGCCCTTATCATATGAACTATAAGCACCTCAAGCATACTGTCCTCATCAAACTGTTCATAAAGTCTTTTTAACAACTCTATGTGGGAACCTGTGGCGCTTCTCTCATTGCCTATAACAACTGCGGTCTGTTCTGCTAATCTCTTTGATATAATTCCATACTTTATACCTTCTGAGATAACCTGCACCTCAAACCTGTTCATAACCCTTAAAAGGTCAGGCTGTTCATTGTATATATTCAATGCCTCTATATACATAACAGGGCTTGTGCATCCATCATTAAATGCATCTTTTATTCTTATAAGCTTGATACTCTTATTATTCTCTATCTGTCCGTCTATATAGAATAATATCCATAACAGCTTCCATGTATCATATCCATTATCATAGTATCTTGTTACTATCTCTGACACATCCGATGTATACAGTGAATCTTTTCTTTCCAGCGTACTCACATAAAGATAAAGGCAGTACAGCTCAACATGATTATCAACATCTGCAAGTATCTTATCCTTTATACTTTCTAATATCTGTTTTCCGTCATATGCATTGCCAGCTATAAAGTCAAGTCCAGCCTGAAATATATCAAATATAATGTCCGATTTTTTCAATCCTCGTGCTCTTGAAAGCATTTTATCAGTATCAGATATCCACTGCTCACGGCTTATCTTTTTAATACGGAATGCCATATAAGCCTGTGTAAGTGCTATTCTTGCAGTCCTCAACTCCATCCTCACATCAAAGCCGCCATCATTGCTGTTCACATCTTCTTCATCTGCCGGCTGCTTTTCTTTAAATATGGCAAGTTCTATTACTTCCTTAACTCCGTGTGACTGCACACATATTGCCGTGTAATTATTACCATTGTGAAGCTTGTCATAATCTATGAAATATTCAAGCTCATACACATCACCAACGAAGTCATCCGATGTAACAGTGCCTCTTTTCATACTTATATAATCGGCAGCGCATTCAACATTAAGCTCTATATATCCCCAGCCGCTTTTTTCTATAACTATGCTGTCCTTCTCTCTTCCAGCCGCCAGACTGTAAGTTCTTAACGATGTATCAATACTGAATGTAAGTGCTGATTTTTTCTTAATCGCAATAAGGAATTCTTCCATGGACTCATATATATTATCACTGTCATAAAGACTGTCGTATAGATTAATAAGGCTCTCGTCACCATTAAGAAATATTCTCTTAAAGCTTTCTGACCTGTATATCATCGCAGCTTCATCCCTTGACTTCTGCACAAGGTTGGTGAAGTGGAAAAGGTCATCGCCCATGCCAAGACTTGTTTCCACCCTTTCCTTATAACCTCTTATTACATATGCTATGTCCTTTTCACCTGCATCGCATACTATTGTAAACTTTCCTTCTATACACTCCTTATCCTCAAGCCTTCTTGCATCTACAGTGTAAGTTATATTACACTCGCTGCCTGTAAATGTCCTGTCCTTTATAGTCACCCTGCAGTCAGAAGAGTACACTAATCCCTTTATGACATCACTAGCCTGAATATGCAGTTGTTCTTCACTGTATGTTCCACATAGTACCTCTGCCACAACAGTTTCGTCCGGCTTTATGATATCCGGTGTGTCCATCTTAAACTTTCCTACTGAAAGGCGGTTAATATACTCCTTCATCAGTCTATGCCTCCGACCTGATTCTATCTAAATGTGACTTTATCTGTTTCTCATATCCATTATCTGTAGGCTCATAGAACACCTCGCCTACAAGAGCATCCGGAAGATACTGCTGGTCTACATAGTGATTAGGATAATCGTGCGCATACTTATATCCTATTCCATGTCCTAACTTTGCCGAACTCTTATAGTGTGCATCCTGCAAATGTGCAGGAACCGGCTGTGTCTTTGTTGTCTTTACCAGCTCTAAAGCCTTATCTACTGCCATATATGCTGCATTACTCTTAGGCGCACACGCAACATAAAGTGCCGCCTGCGAAAGAATTATCCGTGCCTCTGGCATACCTATGCGCTCTACTGCCTGTGCTGCGCTCACTGCAACGACAAGTGCATCAGGGTCAGCATTACCCACATCCTCACTCGCACATATCATAATTCTTCTTGCTATAAACTTTACATCCTCACCTGCATATAACATCTTTGCAAGATAATAACTTACCGCATCGGGGTCTGAGCCTCTCATGCTCTTTATAAATGCTGATATGGTATCGTAGTGGTTATCACCTGTTTTATCATACCTTACTGCACGTTTCTGTATACACTGTTCCGCAGTCTTTAAGTCTATATGTATAATTCCATCCTCAGCCCTGTCAGTTGTTAGTATGCCAAGTTCTATTGCATTAAGCGCACTTCTGGCATCACCGTTTGATATATCTGAAAGAAACTCAAGTGCTTCATCACTTATGTCACCCTTGTAACTTCCCATTCCTCTTTCTTTATCGTATACTGCCCTCTTTAGTATCTCCTTTATATCATCCTTTGACAATGGCTTAAGCTCAAATATAACTGACCTTGATAATAAAGCCCCATTTACCTCAAAGTAAGGATTTTCCGTAGTTGCACCTATAAGTATAATAGTTCCGTCCTCAACAAAAGGCAGAAGATAATCCTGCTGTCCCTTATTAAACCTGTGTATCTCGTCTACAAAAAGTATTGTCTTTCTTGCATACATTCCAAGGTTATCTTTTGCCTTTGCAACGACATCCTCCATATCCTTCTTACCGGCTACAGTCGCATTAATCTGACAGAACTCTGCGCTTGTCGTGTTGGCTATAACCTTTGCAAGTGTTGTCTTTCCCGTTCCCGGAGGTCCATAAAATATGATTGAACTTAACTTATCAGCCTTGATTGCACGATACAGCAGCTTATCCTTACCAATAATATGCTGCTGCCCTACCACTTCATCAAGTGTCCTTGGTCTTAACCTCATAGCCAGAGGTGAGTCATTATCTTTATTACTTTCACGCATATAATCAAATAAGTCCATAAGCTGCCCTTTCTTTCAAAAATGTACTTTTTATCATATACTATAGCATATATCTACATTTTTTTAAAGACAGAACGCAAAGCTTTTGCTGATTTTACGTATGCCGCCACCATTCAGCCAAACAACCCTGACTTAATGACTCTCCATACTGAGTCCTTATAATCCATAAGCTCAACACTCTCCGCTGCAACAAGTGGCACAGTTCCTATGAGATTATCTTTATAATAATAATTGATGACACCTATCTCATCGCCCTCACTCACAGGCGCATTTACAGTGTCTATAACACATTCTCTTCTTATATCCGCTGCATCATATTTACTAAGAAACATATATGAAAAATCTTTACTTTTGGCTACCTTCACTTCATTCTTCACGCCCGCATTTACATCTGCATACTCTGTGTCCGGTTCTTCCGTATCCTGATATATGCTGCATACACTGAAACCATAGTTGAGCAGTGTTATCGCATCCTTAAACCTTACCTTGCTTGTCGGAGCTGCCATAACAACCGCTATAAGCTCTATTCCATCCTTCATTGCTGTTCCCGAAAGACAGCAGCCTGCCTTGCTTGTTGAACCTGTCTTAAGTCCTGTCGCATATGAATACTGTTTTATGAGCTTATTCGTGTTGGATAATGTAAAGTCCTTCTCACCATTTCTTGTTACGTGGGTTATATCCTCCATCCATATGTTGCTGAACTCCTTAACCTCCGGATGATTATTAATAAGCTCCCTGCTCATAAGCGCAACATCCCTTGCACTTGAGGTATGTCCGTCAGTATCCAGTCCGCAGCAGTTTACAAAATGTGTCTGCTCCATACCAAGCTGCTTCGCCTTTTCGTTCATCTTTTCAACAAATACGTCCTCAGAACCGCATATGTATTCTGACATGGCTACACAGGCATCATTAGCACTTGCCACCGCTATACACTTTATCATAGTCCTTACGCTCTGTATCTCTCCTTCTTCTAAAAACACCTGGCTGCCGCCCATTGAAGCTGCATATTCTGACACTGTGACAGGGTCTTCCATTTTTATCTGCCCGCTCTCAAGTGCCTCAAATATTAGTATAAGTGTCATTATCTTTGTTATGCTGGCAGGCGCAAGCTGCTTTGATGAATCTTTTTCATATATTACCTGTCCTGTTGCTGCTTCCATAAGTATTGCTGATGGGGTTTCAATATCCGGACCACTTGTGGCTGTTTCTGCTTCATTAGCTGCTATGTCCGATTTTTTCAATCCTGTTAATTGTGCAGCATCTATGATATCTGTCACTGCTGAAGCATTTACGGCTTTTGTACTGCCTGTAGTTCCTACAGCTTCTGTGGAATTTACATCCTTTGTAACCACTACAGCTTCTACAGCATTTACATCCTTTGTGCCCCCGGCAGCTTCTACAACTCCTGCGGCCTCTGCGGCTTTGATCGTCCTGCCAGTACAAAAAACAGGTCCTATGACAGTTGTTAAAACCATAATAACTACTGCCATAAGACCTGTTATCTTATATATGCCTCTATATTTCATACAAGCAACCTCTTGATATATTTACTACTTATATATGTTTTCCCTGCTGCTTATATTCTTATTATGAGTGCTTACTTACCTTTGTTACCAACAAAAAATCTCTCAACGCTTCCTATCTGGTTCTGTGCTCTGCCCTTAAGATTGCAAGAATACAACTGTCCGTCTTTGGCATAGAAATATAATCTCTTTTTATAAAGACTTGTATTAGATGTATTTACCATATTCTCTGCTTCACATATTTCAACCGGCTTTGATGATGTATTCTTTATATAATACTGTCTGCCATCTGCTATATATGTAAGCATTTCATCGGTGTTTTTAATAAGCGAAAGACTTCCATCCCTTAATGAGTCAGCTATAAATGTTTTCTTTCCTTTCTCTGCCTTTACAAGCTGTGCGGCATCATTGATATATACCAGCTCCTCTTTATCCGGTATATACACCACATTTACACTTGTACCTGTATTCTCAAGAACATCCACGTCTGTTATCTCATCATTTTTAAACTTTGCATAAGATATTTTTTTGCTGCTTATCCAGTATATATAATCATTTTTCTTATCATAAATATATGTGAGGCTTGTACCTGTAATACCTCTAAGAAGAGTTGTTTTCACATTTTTTAATTCAACATAATAATTCTCACCGGACGACAGACTGTACATATATGACTCCACATCATCCGATGTATTAAGATGTTCTGCGCCTGACGAATACATACCTGATGTATCACTCAATGCTGCTACGTCATCGACATACATATCAACTTCTGTTGTTGTCTTCTTAACATAATCATACTGATACAGACGGCCATCATCGTTAAGAACGATTATTGTATTCTTATCACTATATACATATGACTGCTTAAGACTTCTTTCTATCGTTCTGACATCACATACGTAACCAGATGCATCTGACTTATCTTTCTTTATCTCTGCCATAGAAAGCATCTTGTTTCCTGTCTTTCCATTGTCATTGATAGTTTCTGTTTCTTCGTATATAACAGTTCCTTTGTCAGATATATAATATACATTGTGCGAATACTCATTTTCAACAACCTTCTTACATACATCCTCAGACCATATATAAAATGTATAATTTCCACTTTCTGTATTATAAACATCTGCGGCATAATAATCACCCTTAGGACTTGCCACCTTAAGTATGACACTGTCTCTGTCTATATCTGCAGGCCATTCCGGTGTGTAGAATGTCACATCATCAAGCGCAAATACAGCATTATTGTTATCGCACACATATTTACTGTCAAGTGATGATACATCATATATCTTATTGCCATCGCTCATATATATATTATAGTCTTTTTTTATTGCTATATTTACAATCAGGACAACTGCCGCCACAGCAACAAGAATTGCCGCTATTATAATGCCTGCCTTTGTGTATGGTATGTGGGCTTTATCTGCTTTTCTTACACTTACAGATATGCCACCATTATCCTGTCTGTTATCATCAGAGCTGTTATTCCTCTGTTTTGCTGTCGCAGACTTTTTATTCTGCTGATTGTGGCTATTATTTTTGTTAATATTGGAATTATTGCTTTTATTACGATTCTGGTTGTTATTTTTATTGCCGTTTTTATCGTTTTTGTTATTATTTTTCCTAGTGTTTTTGTTATTATTTTTGTTATTGTTAATATCTGTATTATCGTTACTGTTGCTATTTATACCACTGTTGTTATCATAAATTTTATTATTTCCATTGTTTTTATTGTTATTTCTTTTTTTATTCTTATCACGATTATTATTTATATTCCCACTTTTTTTGCCATTTATGTTATTACTATTATTATCGTTATTGCCGCTAATATTTACATTTTCGTTATTACTGCTGTTGATATTATCGCCATTCTTACCGCCTTTATCAATCTGCTTTCCATTCTTAGCCTTTTCACCAACCGCCTTTAAAAGCTTATTTCCACTGGCCACGATTTTATCTTTTTCTGACTTAAGCTTGTCCGCAACCTCACCAAAATCAACCTTTGTTATATCAAATACACCTTCATCATAGTTCTTTGACTTCTGTGTATGGTTTTTCTTATTGGATGTATTATCATTGTCCGATACTTTATCCGTATCATCATTATCTGTACTATCAGCTTTAAGCGCTTCTAATTCCTTAAGACGCGCCTGCTTTTCCTCATATGCTTTTCTTCTTGCCAGATAATCACTGTTATTAACCTTGATTACCGGTCCCTCACACTTAGGACACTGGCTGCCTTCATACTCTGTTCCACATTTAGCACATATCATATACTTTCTGCCCTATTCCTGTCTTTTCCTACTTTTATGATATTTTCTCCCACATATACTTTACGCAGGATTTATGTATATGTCACAAATCCTGCGTAAATGTATAATCTTACTGCTGTTATCCGGCAAATGCTTATACCGGAAATACACCTTTATCTCTCATTAAAATCTGAACTTATCCTCAAAATATGCCTTAAGATCTTCTATCTTAACTCTTTCCTGCTGCATAGTATCTCTGTCTCTTACTGTTACAGCATTATCCTCTTCAGAATCAAAGTCATATGTTATACAGAATGGAGTACCTATCTCATCCTGTCTTCTGTATCTCTTACCGATATTTCCTCTGTCATCAAACTCACAGTTATAGTACTTAGAAAGCTCTGCATATACCTTTTCTGCGCCTTCGTTAAGCTTCTTAGAAAGTGGTAATATACCTATCTTAACTGGTGCAAGTGCTGGATGGAAGTGAAGAACTGTTCTTACATCTCCACCTTCAAGCTCTTCTTCATCATAAGCTGAGCAAAGGAATGCAAGTGTAACTCTGTCTGCACCGAGTGATGGCTCGATAACATATGGAATATACTTCTCCTTAGCTTCATCATCAAAGTATGACATATCTTCGCCTGATACTGTCTGATGCTGTGTAAGGTCGTAGTCTGTTCTGTCTGCGATACCCCATAACTCACCCCATCCAAATGGGAATAAGAATTCGATATCTGTAGTACCCTTAGAATAAAAGCAAAGTTCTTCTGGTGAATGGTCTCTTGCTCTCATCTCATCTTCCTTGATACCAAGTGCCTTAAGCCAGTCTATACAATACTGTCTCCAGTATGTGAACCATTCAAGGTCTGTTCCCGGCTTGCAGAAGAATTCAAGTTCCATCTGCTCAAATTCTCTTGTTCTGAATGTAAAGTTACCAGGTGTAATCTCATTACGGAATGACTTACCTATCTGTCCAATACCAAAAGGTACTTTCTTTCTTGATGTTCTTTGTACATTCTTAAAGTTGACAAATATACCCTGTGCTGTTTCAGGTCTTAAGTATACTGTATTCTTAGCATCCTCTGTAACACCCTGAAATGTCTTAAACATAAGGTTAAACTGTCTTATATCTGTAAAGTTATGCTTTCCACATGTAGGACAGCATATATTCTTCTCATCGATGAAGTTCTTCATCTGCTCCTGAGTCCAGCCATCTACTGAACCGCCAAGATCATAATTATTCTCATCTGCCCAGTCTTCAATAAGCTTATCAGCTCTGAATCTTTCATGGCAATCCTTGCAATCCATAAGTGGATCTGAGAAACCGCCAAGATGTCCTGAAGCAACCCATGTCTGTGGATTCATAAGAATAGCACAGTCTACGCCAACATTATATGGGCTTTCCTGTACAAACTTCTGCCACCACGCCTTTTTAACATTGTTCTTAAGTTCTACGCCAAGATTGCCGTAATCCCATGTATTCGCAAGACCACCATATATCTCTGAACCTGGGTATACAAAACCTCTCGCCTTAGCTAAGGCAACTATCTTTTCCATTGTCTTTTCCATATTCTAGATTCCTCCTAAAGTTGCGGACTGTCATACACCTGGGTGGTGTTGCTATCCTCACAATAATCCTTTTAATTCTATACCATTCTTATATATATTTCAACCAGCAAACTCAAAAACCTTATAGTCCATAAACTAAAAAACATCTTAGTCCACACATAAGGCTTCATAAATATCTATGACTCCCATGGCCTGATTCTATATTCCGCACCTATCTTATCACATATTTTTCTGCACTCTTCTTCCTTTTCATGTGATATAGTTGTATCAACCGTAGTCATAACCACCTGGAGTCCGTTTTTTACGCACTCATTTGCAAAGCTTATCATAGCATCGAAGGTCTTATCACCAAATCTGCTTCTTACAAGCTTATGATACTCATCCTTATCCGGATCGTTAAGGCTTATTGATACAGTATCAATAAGTCCTGGCATTTCTGCTGCTATATCTCTTCCATTGATAAGATTACCTGCTCCGTTGGTGTTTATTCTTATAGGCTTGTTATATGTCTTTTTAACATATGCTGCCACCTCTCTTATTTTATCCCATGCTTCTGTAGGTTCACCAAAGCCACAGAATACAACCTCACCAAAATCATCCATGTTCCACTTATCAAACTCTGCAATAACCTCATTTACATCAGGTTCCCTTTCAAGCCACAGCCTGTCTGATTCACCTATTCTGTCCATAGTCTGTCTTAAACAGAATGTACATGCAAAAGGACATTTGTTAGTCATATTGACATATAGATTATTGTGTACCTTATATAATATTTCCATAATTATTTCATCCTCTTTTCTTATAAGCTATGAAAATTGCACATCTTAACATTGCACAATCTTGTCCATAAAAAAGCACTTACTATCTTAATGTAGTAAGAAGCTCTTCAAAACATACTCCGTCAGTGACCGGTATATCCAGCTCTATCGACTTTAATATGCATTTCTTTATAAACTGTGAAGCTTTCTTTACTGATGTATGAAAATCTACACCATTCACTGCATCAGCCGCCAGTATCGATGCAAATATATCTCCTGTTCCTGACCTTTGTGTTCCAACCTTCATAGTCTTTATCTCATAGCCTTCGCTTCCCTTTTCATAACAGTAGTTAGCTATATACCTGCCTCTTACTATTCCAGTTATAACTATCTTTGATGGTCCCATATCTGATAGTTTCTTTGCTATGCGAAAAAGCTCCCTGCCCGGACATTTTTCATCATATTCCTCATCTGTAAGTATACATGCCTCCGTAAGATTAGGTGTAAGTATATCTGCGTACTTTACAAGCTTCTTCATCTCTGTACATGTCTGCGTTGTGTATGTTGAATACAGCTTGCCATAATCACCCATAACCGGATCGACAAGTATAATATTTTCATCTGTTTTAAAGGTTTTAAAAAAATCTTCAACTATCTTTATCTGTCTGTGTGAACCAAGAAATCCCGAACATATCCCATCAAACTTAAGATTAAGTTTTTTCCATTCGGCAATATACGCCGGCATACTATCTGTAAAATCTTCAAAATAAAAGCTGTCAAATCCAGTATGATTCGACAAAACAGAAGTCGGGAGCGGACAGCACTGTACTTTAAGTGCTGATATAACAGGCAGCTCCACCGCTATGGAACATCTTCCGAATCCTGTATAATCATTGATTGCCGCTATCTTTTTCTGGTTGTTATGTCCCATATCAAGCCTCTTTTCTTTTTATATTGTCAGCATTTCTTTTGATTTAAACTTCTTATCAAACGTAACTGCAGCTATTCTTGATGTCACCATTCTTAATTCTGCCATAACCTCATCAGTCACAACAAATGTATACAGCTTATTAAGTGCCGCCGTAACTATATACTGCAATGTATATAATGTAGATGGTTGCAGCTTAATACCATCCTTCACCTTTGAATGGCAATCACTGCAGAACATGCCATTATATGTATACGAATATGTATCCAGCTTATCCTGTGAACCGCAGCCCCGGCATGTAAAAAAATCAGGACACTCACCGTTAATAGATATCATGCGAAGTTCATATATAAACCTTATAAGCTCGTTTGGTATAGACTTATTCGTAAGTGCTTTAAAAGACACATATAAAAGATTCAGCATCTGTGCGGCATCCAGGTTCTCTTTTCCATAATATTCTGCTATCTCTGCAAAGTAATATCCATACCACACACTATCAAGGTCACTTACAAGTTCCTCAAAGTAGTTTTTAACCTCTGCTTTGAATATAGTATAAGAATCCCTGCCACGGTAACATTCAAAGGTTCCGAATATAAATGGTCTTGTAACACCGATAAGATGACTGTTTGGTCTTCTAGCGCCTTTGGCAAATGCTGATATCTTACCAAGTTCTTTGCTAAGTATCACTATTCTTCTGTCATACTCACCCACAGGCATACTGGACAATATAAAACCTGTTACCTGTACAATATCAGCCACCTTATCTGCCTCCTTTCACAATCACACTGCTATATCATAATCTGATATTTTCAACTGGTAACATATCATCTGTTATCCTTTAAATCCTTCTTATCATATCCGTAGTTTTTGATAAGAATATCACTGTCACGCCATTCCTTCTTAACCTTAACCCAAAGCTTAAGATTAACTTTATTTCCAAGCTGTTTTTCTATCTCGTAACGTGCGTTCGTTCCGATCTTTTTAAGCATTTCACCGCCCTTGCCTATGATAATGCCCTTGTGTGAATCCCTCTCACATATGATAGTAGCATCTATATCAGTTATAATACCTTTTGGCGACTTTCTGTCCTTAAATGTGTCAATAACTACTGCTATGCCATGAGGGATTTCTTCGTTAAGAGCATGAAGCGCTTTTTCCCTGATAAGCTCTGCAACTATCTGTCTCATAGGCTGGTCTGTTACAGTATCTTCATCATAGAACATAGGTCCATATGTAAGATACTTAAATATACTATCAACAAGATCATCCACATTGTTTCCATTTCTTGCTGATACAGGAATAATCTCGTCAAAGTCAAGCTCCTTACTGTAACAGTCAATAACCGGAAGTATCTCTTCTTTCTTTACTGTATCCACTTTATTGATAACAAGTATCTTAGGCACTGACACTTTCTTTAACTTCTCAATAATGTGCTGCTCGCCCGCACCTATATATGTTGTAGGCTCTACTATAAAGCATATAACATCAACTTCATTGATAGTTTTCTCAGCAGCACCAACCATGTACTCACCAAGCTTGTTCTTAGCCTTGTGTATACCTGGTGTATCTACGAACACTATCTGTCCTCTCTTATCTGTATACACAGTCTGTATTCTGTTTCTTGTAGTCTGTGGCTTATTTGATGTTATAGCTATCTTCTGACCTATAATGTGGTTCATAAGTGTTGACTTACCGACATTAGGTCTTCCTATAAATGTTACAAAGCCCGACTTTACATTATCATTGCCAGAAGCAGCACCGCCGCTTATTCCACTGGCTTTAAGCATTTCATCTAAATTCATCCTGTACTCCAATCATATATTTATTACATAATGTTGGGGTCAAAAGCCCCAACTATGAGCAAGCTCATATGGGTTTAGACCTTTTGACCCTGCTATCATTATATAAGCGGTTTCACCACATCAAACATATCTTTAGCTTCATTTATGGCTTTCTGTCCGCCTACCACGCACAGATAATCCTGCTTAACCGCTGCATCTATAAGTGGTGCAAGCTCCCTTATGCTCTCAACTGTTGCATCAAGCACCTGTGCTCTGTCTTTTCTTAACATATCTATAGTTGTATGAGTCATATAATGTGTAAATGATCTCATACCCTTAGCAGAAGGTGTAAGTGGAGAATCCATCTCGCCGATAGTTCCTATAATAAACTTAACCATATCCCTGCGGCTCACATTGAAATTCTTAACGTATTCTGCCGCACCTTCATATATTTCATTAGTCTTTGCAAGATTAGGATCCCTGTATGATACCATATAGAAATCTCCCTCTCTTGTAGAGCCACTCATGCACCCATAAGCACCACCCTTGACTCTTACATTAAGCCACAGATATTCATATGAGAATATAATCTTAAGTACCTTAAGCGCACCTGTATATTCATATCCTGCCTTAACAAAGTTACCACATCTTGCAACATACTGGACCTGTGAGGCCGCTGTGTAGGCAGTCTTTACATTAACAGGTGTATAATTTCTTTGTGCCACAACTGGCTTTTCATCGCCCATATCGTCTGATAACTTACTGTAAGCCTCTGAGAAAAGACTGTAACCTTCATCATCTGCTGTAAGACTTACAATAACATTTGCCTTGTTAAATATAATCTTTACAAGCTCTGAAAGCTTGGCTGCTATATTTTCCTTATTATTATCAAATGTTTCATCAAGCTCCCTGATAAACTGATATGCCTTATAACCCTTTAACATATCTGAATAATAAGCTGAAGCTGAAAACTGCGCACAGCCCTCAAGCATAGCTATGGAATGGCCTGAACCTGCCATAGTAGCCTCAAATCTTGACCTTATTCTTGCTATAATCTCTTTTAATCTCTTATAGTCTGTGAACTTAGTGTTATACATAATCTCTTTCATCATATCAAGAACGAAAGGAATTTTCTCATATAACGCCTTACCCTTAATCTCATACATAATACTGTTCTTGCTGAAGTCTGCCTTGTCTGTATACACAGCAGCACTAGAAGATATACCGCCACAGTTTATATTAATCTCATTCATAAGCTCTGGATAAGTAAAGTTCTTAGTATCCATAAGACCTAATACACTGCCAAGAAGTCCAAGATAAGGAATATCCTCATCACTGACACACTGTGTATTAAACGAAAGAAGTATATAAGCTATCTTATTAGTGAAGAGGTTATGATGTACAACCTTCATTCCTGCAACATCTTTGACATCTATATACTGCTCTGCCGGCTCTCTTGATATATCAGACAGCTCAAGCATAGGAATTTTCTCAAGATTTTCTTCGCTTGATGGTGTGTCCTGATACTCCTTAAGTGCCTTTGTATCCTCCACCAAATCCTTAAGCTCATCCTCTGATAAAGTCTTTTTATATTCAAAAAGCTTCCTTGCTTCCTCTTCTTCCTTCTTCTTTTCAAGTCCATATTCAGGTACAAGACCTATAACTGACTTGTGGTTATTATTAAGAATATACTCATCTATAAGTTTTTCAAAGTATCCCTTCTTAGCATCCTCTTTCAGCTCTTTAAATGTATCACCGGCTTCTATGTGGATAAATGGCTTTGATTCATCATACAACCAGCTGTCCATCATAGTAAGATAATACATAAGTCCCTTAGGATATGGACCATAATCAGCTTCCCTGTACTTAAACTCATAATAGTTAATACCGGCAGCTATGGTTCTTTCATTGATACCATTCTTTACAAGGTCACTTAATACATCTTCTATTATCTTTACAAATGTATCCCTGTCCTTTTCATTGGCATTCTTTGCAATAATAGAATACACTGGCTGGTAAAGTGAAGTTTCAAAACTTGAATACACATCTGTGCTTATACCAGCATCTATAAGTGCCTGCTTAAGAGGTGCACCTGGTGTCATGACAAGTGCATAATCAAGTATCTGCATAGCAAGGTATAGCTTTGCATCAACAGAAGTACCAGTTACCACATTATATGAAAGATAAGTGTTGTCCTCTAATGGTTCATCGTCTGTTATAGCGTATGGCTTAGTTTCATATACAGGCTTGTCAAATGCTTTCTGAAGTGGAATATCTGCATGTATATCAACATCAGCTGCATCAAAGTCTGACAGATATTCTTCATCAAGATACTTAAGTCTTTCATCCACATCCATATCACCATACATATATATATAACTGTTAGATGGATGATAATATTCTTTATGATACTTTAAAAAATCCTCATACTTAAGTGTTGGAATAACCGCAGGGTCGCCGCCTGACTCATTGCAGTATACAGTATCAGGGAATAATGAGTTAAATGTATATCTTGAAAGCACATCATCTGCTGATGAAAATGCACCCTTCATCTCATTGAATACAACACCATTATACTTGATATCATCATCTACATTTTCAAGCTCATAGTGCCAGCCCTCCTGCTTGAATATCTCTTCCCTGTTATACATATCAGGATAAAATACGGCATCCATATATACATCCATAATATTCTTAAAGTCCGCATCATTGCAGCTTGCAACAGGATATACTGTCTTATCAGGATATGTCATTGCATTAAGAAATGTATTAAGCGAACCCTTGCACAGTTCCACAAATGGGTCCTTAACCGGATACTTTCTTGAACCACACAGAGTCGAATGTTCTATAATATGCTGCATACCTGTGTCATCATAAGGAGGTGTCTTAAAACCTATGGAAAATACTTTGTTATTATCATCATTGGATATAACAACAACTCTTGCGCCTGACTTCTTATGTCTTAATATAAGACCGGCTGAATTCATATCTTTAAGCACTTCTGCCTTAACAAGTTCATAGCCTGTTATGTCTGATTTTTTCAATTCTTCTATTTTTTCAACTGCATCAAAACTCATATATTAACCTCTCACCTTGCTATATATAATAATATTTCCTATTCTGCTATCTTATATATTAACATATTAATGTAGTATAATACACCTTTTAATAATTAAAAATAGTTAAATTCATAAAATTTTCGTACATACTTTGCATTCTGGGTTTGCAATATTAAACCTGTTAATATCAAAAATGGATATATGGAAAACTGTACCTGACTTTCCACATATCCATTTTATTTTACTTAATTGTAGATACGTATACCAGAATCTCTGCCACGAACTTTCCATCATCACATGTAAGCTTCATAGTTCCTTTATACTTATCAACACAACGCCTTACATTATCAAGTCCATATCCGTGCTTTCCTGACTTATGCCTGCCAGATATTGAAAAGCCTTCAGACACAGTTTCTTCGTTATGCATATTTTTTTCATCATCCGTCTTAGTTGTAAGGTACTTTCCATTCTCTACTTTCTGGTCTGAAATACACGTATTCGTAACATTCATATATATTGTGCCACTCTGATACTTAAGCGTAAGTTCTATATAGGGATTGTCCGTCTTTAAAGTATTCTCTATCGCATTTTCTAAGAGATTGCCAAGAATAATGTTCATATCATAGGCACTAAGACTGACATCTTCCGGTATTCTTAACTTTCTTTTAACCGTAACACCTTTGTCCTGTGCCTTAGCACACATATAATCAAGTATCCCGTCAACTGACGGATTACCTGTTCCAACCATATTATACAAAGGCTTCGCAGCTTCTGTCATAGCCGATAAATAACTCTCAAGTTCATCATACCTTTTAACTGCTGCAAGCATTTGTAATTCCTCAAGATGTAGCTTCATATCGTGGCGCAGACTTCTTACAACCCTGTCATTCTCAATATTGGTGCTTATCTGACATTCATATATATCCATCTGTTCTTTTAACTTCTCATTCTCTTTCTCATATCTGTATGCATCAACAACAGACTCATACAGCTTATAAGAAACCATATTCATAACAAGCAAGAAAGCACCTACACATATCATTCCACCTTCGGTTGATATAAGACCTCTTGCGATTATATACCATATACCTATACTTGCAACAGCCAGAATCATAAAAAACAGCCATCTGTATGACCTGTCACTATATTCTCTTGTCCTGTATATATTCTTAACCATTATAACAAGAAAATAAAACAGCATAATAGCTATAAACTGTCTAGGAAGATAATACCCAAACTGTATATCATAATCCCCCGACATATCCTGTATAATACTGCTGCCAGATAATATATAAGATGTTCCCATATCAGCTATACATTCCAATGCCACATTCATAGAAGCAAACAATATTTTTTTATCAAGTGAACCTGCATAAACCTGCATGATTGCATATATAACTATAAATGATTCTATTATACTTATAAATATAGAATCAAACATAAGATCTACAAATGTGGCTGCAATATATGTAATTATACATACAATCCATCTAGCTTTCTTACTATGAGCCTTAAAAAAAATATTGCAGTAATCAACATCAATAAGTATATTTATAAGCCTTACTACAAGCATGAGCAATACGTATTCTATTAAAATATACATACAACAACTTACCTCTTATATTATACTGGAAGTGAGGCACTTCTGCTAAGAAGTTCTTCACTTACCTGTGCTCTGTAGCCTCTGCTTATGATAAGTGTATCACCATTATCCATGACAACACTTTCCGGATTAAACTGGCTTATGTGGCTGTAATTCACGACATATGACTGTCCTATCTGTATATAATAATCTGGAAGTCCACTTATCTCATTTTTCAGCTTACCCACGAACTCTTTAACACTTCCATCGGACATTACTATTCTTATATGCTTTCTGTCACTTGCCAGATAACATATGTCACCATATGCCACCTTATATACAGCCTTATTAACTTTATATGTATAAAATCTTCTGTCACGTCCACTCATATGAAGTATGCCACTTAATACATTTGCTATCATATTCTCATCAACCGGTTTTACAAGGAAATCATATGGGTGAACATTAAAAAGCTGCATCGCATAGCTTGTCTTGTGTGATATATATACTATCTGCACTATCGAATCTGCCATAGTATTTCTTACATACTGACCTATCGACACACCATTCATATCGGGAAGTTCAATATCAAGAAACAATATGTCAAACTCTCTGCCGCACTCAAATGCTTTATCATCAATCAGCTCCTCACCGGAATTCCATGTATGTATCTCTACATCCTCACCCTGTAACTGAAAATAATGTTCCACATATCCCATAATATTTAACACTATATTCTGTTCATCATCACATATACCTATTCTGTATACCATATCTTCCTCTGCTTAGTACGTTATAAAATATCTTTCTTTTCAAATCCACGCCAGCCCACAATCACAGACACTATCGCAAGAACAGCCGCCATTGCAAGCATGACATATATATTTAATCCATCCTCTGCTAATATACTACATCGCTCTGCCATAGTCCAGTTGCCACACAGCAATATATTATTGGAAAATACTGAAAGTGTATCAAATATTAATATTATAACAAAGCTTATAACCGGTCCTGTATACAGGCTTAATGCAGTCTGAAACAACCCGATACACACTGATATAAACCATGGATATAAAACAATATATAAGCATACAGCAGCCTGACTATATTCAAGCATATCAGATGGAAGAATGGACGTATGTATACTATACATTGTTATAAACATATCTGTATGTACCCCTTCAATGCTCCCCTTAGATACACACATAAACACAAATGACATAATCCATACAATAACATATACTATCGTAATGGCTATAACTGATGTAATACACTTGCTTATCCACCACAGGCTCTTTTTTTTACTGTACACAAGTACATTTCTCCCTATGCCTCTCATGTCACTATACAGATAGTCAAGCACCATAAGTCCACACATAATGCATAACGACATCCATACATATGGTATATCAAGTTTTTCTATATTTTCCTTAGTCACTCTGCATACGCCTCTTGTCATATATAACGTATAATCACACACTGATGGCTGCACTTCATTATTTCTTACAGAGCTTATAACTTCCGTATGCATATAAAAAGCTGCCATAAGACCAAATACTATGAGAAAACATAGAATTATACGATATCTGTTATGTATTAAAGACCTTGTTATATCGTCTTTTATAAATCTGCTGACGTTCATAATCTTCACCCAACCTATCATCATATGATATCTATGGATTGTTCTGTGCTACGCACTTCCACAATCATTAAAACACTTCTTACTTACCTGTAATACTGTCTTCTTCTCGACAGCGCAAGTCCCACAGCTAAAAGTATTAAATTCGCAAGAATAATCAGGACTGTATTCATAACGGTATGCGGTATATTATATAAATCCAGTATATTTAAATCAAACTTGCATATGCTGATATGTGATACTAAACTGACTCCATATATAAATGCTGCACTAAATACAGCCACTCTTATCCAGTCTGTAATATATTCAATAATAAGACTTACCATACCGGCAAACCATACAATAACAGTCTTTCTTAATACAAGCATACTGCATATAACAACATCATTCACACCTATATCAGTAGAAAGCCCTTTTCTTGTTACTTTATTAAAAAAATAACTTCCGTCAACCTGCCAGTTATCATATACTCCCAATATAACATATGATGATATTATACCAACTGCATATAAAACCACCATATCTATAAGAGCAATTATAAGTAACGACAGGCTTTGATATGCGAATACTTTCAGCTTGGAATTATATCTTACAATAATATTCGGATTATCATCTACATATGTAAACATAAGACCTCTTATCGTACTTATTCCACCTGCCAGTACAAGTACCAAGCCATCCCTTGAAAAAAACAGCAGCATATCCTTGGCACACAATCCGACATAATAGTCATTAAAAAAAACTCTTATATAACTACATACCAATGAAAATGATGTAAGTACAACAAGTAACAGCCATTTATACAGCTTTCCAGCCTTATTCTGATACCTCCAAAATGTCAGGAACTCTTTCATATGCATCCCCCATACTTATTTAATATTGATTCATGTTACAAATTCACCAGTTTCCGCCAATATCCGAAGTTCATTCAAATGATGCTTCATATCGTGCCTTAATTCACAGACTTCCCTGTCATTTGCTATACTGCTGCTTATCTGGCACTCATATATATCCATCTGCTCATTCAGCTTTTCATACTCAGTTTATATCTTTACTTTAAAATATGGTAACTTAGGCGCACCTTTATCACATTCTATTATTTCTCCTGCAATCACCAATTGCTTATCCAGAAGCTCGTCTGGCACTACATAGCACATTGTAATAATACTTTTGTTTCCAATTGGCAGACTTACATGTCCTTTAGCCAGTTCATCATCTGACATACTTCCCCTTGTATAGTCATACATCTTAAATGTTCCATCATCATCAAAATAACCAATTTTTATATTAGTTGGACATACATCTGTCATATTTGATTTTTCATTACTTTCATTTATCATCTCCAATGTAACAATCAAATATGAATATTTTTCAGAAAGACTTTTCCCATTATCACTAACATAATTCTTCTCATCACTATCATAATACGTTACTTCCATTCCGTCTGGAAGCGTTCTTGTTATATAACTATCAAGATATGTTTCTTTTATTTTATAACTATTAACGTAATCTATATTTCCTTTATAGTCCTTTGCCTCATACTCCACCACATACTCATCCCCTATATCTAAAATAGATGACTCATTTTCATATATACTTTCTCTTGTTCTTGTTATACTTCCACTATTACCTATTGTATTATCAACATATCTTTTTGTTTTAAAATTAAATACATCTCCAAGATAACCCTTTTTATATCCAATCACAGCAGATAATATAAGGCATATAATTAAAATTAACGAAATAACGTAACTCTTTGCTTTCATATATAATGCTCTCCTCATTCATTAATCTCAGTTTCATATATTAATCTCAAGCTTATAGTACACTATAGGATTCTGATTAATCAACACCTTGTAATTAAGTTTATATAATTCATCAAATGTATCTATTGACATATTGTTAATCCTCAGATTATATGCACAATACATTTCATATGTTCCATTCTTTGTAATCTTCAAATTAGCATTGTTAAGATTAGCATTAAGTATCATGTCTTTGCCATTACGCCATCCATTATCCGTCTCTAATGACCACATTTTAAACCATTCAGCATCATATTTATCTACATCGTCAACATTAAAAGTTACATATATTACCATATAGTCTGTTCCTTCATAAATATCTGCATCCAGCATATCCAGTTTTACATCCTGAAACTCATTAATAAAATCATCCTTATTAAATATTTTCGCTCTATTTATACTAACCATACCCCAATCAGTTATATAGTGCTCAGTCATATCTAATTCTGTTATTTCAAAATACTTATTATATTTAACATTTACACTTATTATCGCCATAATAAGACACACTGATATAAGAACCGCCGCTACAATACATATTCTTTTTACCGCCTTCTTCATTCCCGTGCCTCCATACCTATATAATATCTTTTTTATTCATCTGCACAATGCACATTACAACCTCAGCCACAACAATAATCATCAATTCTATTACAAATCCTACCTCCCAACCCTTGTACAATATAGCTACCTTTGAAGCTGCCATCAGACTTCCATATCTTCCAAAAAGATTAGATAGAATAAAATCCATATAATATATTATAAAAGTTGATAACATTACCATAATTACATTATTTAAAAGATACGCAAATACAAACCCTATACAGCCTATTATTCCAAACACAAATGACTCTAATATAATAAACAGAATAACCGCAATAAATGTATGATTATAATAAATAGTTGAAAACACATTATGATTAGAAAATTTATATTCTGCTGAGGCTAAAGTTGGATGTTCTAACGGAAGTACTGCCGCCGTTAATATAAATGAACTTAACAGACAAAAAGCAACTACAACCATTCCTACAACAAATTGTGTTATCAATTTACTCATATAATATTTCTTTTTACTTATTCTGCATGCTATATTATGTATATAATTACTTTTTACATCATTATATATCGTATATGTATATGGAATACTAATTAATAATGGGAATATCAAATGTAATAGTTTATATACAGAACTGCAATGTGCAACCATCCATAAACAATAAGCACCCGGTATCTGATAATCTCTTAATGGTATATAAAATTCCTCATATGCTCTTCTAACCGGAAGCGCCACTGTAACTACATCCACTATTACCAATATCAACTCTATAAGTAATGTTATATAAAACCATTTATTTCTAAAAGCTCTTTCTAATTCTATTTTTAGCAATGTCTTCATATACTTACTCCTCAATATATAATCTGCTATCTTAAAATATCTTTATAATGTCCTAACATAATATACTATCATATACTATCAGGGCTCCACCAAAATTTTATAGTATATGGTACTTGATGGTCGCTTAAAGTCTTAATTGCTGCATAATTATATCCGCTTTCCTTTACATAATTAGATAAATATATTTCATCACCTTTCTTAAAATGTATCAGTATAATTTGAAGCATACACCATCGAACCTGCCGACGCCAATTCTTATAATAGTATTTTACTGCTACATCCCATATCTACCACAAGCATCTTTATGTATCTGATACATATCTGTAGTATATAACATTTTTCCGTCAATAACCGTGCCGGGTACATTATGCAGCCAAAAAGGTATATTTTGCAAAAAAGAGAGATAACCATTATCATATTGTGAACTTATCACTAATGATTATAGTTATCTCTTATAAGCGGTTTGGCTGATTATACTTTACGAGGCATTATTCCACCTCCTAATCCCAATATCAGGAGTAGCACCATATTTACCCAGCAGATATATTGGATGAAGTTCCTTTTCAACATGATTATTGGATGCTGTCTTTGCAAAGCTGCTCGTTCGTTAATGGTGCATGAAACCCCACAAGCTCAGATATACAACAAAACCTCCGCCTTAAACCTGGTATCATCATTACTGAACTTAACTGTCCCATTGTATTTAGCAACACATTTCCTGACATTAATCATGCCATATCCATGATTCTTAACCTCGTCCAGCTTCGTAGATATATACTTTCCATCAATAATATTCTGGTCATGTATGCAGCTATTAACAATGTTAATACGCAGCATCCCCATCTGATACTTTATGACAATATCTATCATAGGTTCATCTGTCTTTAATGCATTCTCGATTGCATTATCAAGCAGATTGCCAAGTATAATATTCATATCATATGCAACAAGTTCTGCATCCTCTGGGACGGTTATCTTTCTTGTAACCTGTATATTATTCTTCAGCGCTTTGCTGCACATATAATTAAGAATACCATCCAGCGCTACATTGCCGGTTCCAATCATATTATCAAGTACACTGGCATCATCTGTCATATCCTGTATATACTGGTTTAACTGTCCATATTCCCCTTGTGCTGCCAGTATCTGGATTTCTTTTAAATGACGTTTCATATCATGCCTTAATTCACGTACCTCTCTGTCATTGGCTATACTGTTGCTTATCTGACACTCATATATATCCATCTGTTCCTTAAGCTTCATATTCTCCTGCTCATACTCGTAAGAATTAGTAACATACTCGAATAACTTGTATGACATTATATTCATCACAAGCAATGCACCACCCACGAACATAATTCCATCATGTGTCATGATAATATCACCAGCAATAATATACCATACCGATATACTTATCAAGGCAAGCACCAGAAGATATATCCAATGCCTGCCGAATCTGCCATGTGTCTTTACTTTATACATATTCTTAATTATAAGAATACACAGATACAATAACAACACGCTCACGAACTCACTGCTGGCACTTCCATTCTGAATAAGAATCGTGCCAGACATTATATAAGATGTTACAATATCACTGACACCGCACAGCGCCACATTCATGACTGATAATATGAGTTTCCTTATGATATCACCCTCATACGTATATACGATAAGATATATAATAATGAATTCTTCTATTATTCTTATATATAACGAATCAAATATAACATCCGTTGCAACAGCCGGCAAATACACGAACGCAACCGTAACCAGCAATGCCTTCTTATTCTTATTATCCAGAAATATATTAGAATAATCAATAGCAAGTATTATCCTGATTATTCTTATAAGCATAAATACTATTATAATTTGCACAATCAAACACCCAGTTTCAGAATTTTATCCGTTACATCAGCTTTATATCCTCTGCTGATACTAAGCTTAGTCCCATTATCCATAATTACATATTCAGGTCTGCATTCCCTTATATGTCTGTAATTAACAATATATGACTGTCCTATCTGTATGAAATATTCAGGAAGATTGTTAATCTCTTCCTTAATCTTTCCTACATATTCCCTGCTGGTTCCATCTGTCATAACCAGACGCATGTGCTTTCTTTCACTTTCCAGATACACTATATCTCCAACCAGTACCTTGTTAATCACCTTATTAACTCTGTATGCATAGAAACGTCTGTCCTCGTTATTAATCTGCAGCAAAGAACTTATCGTGTCACTGACCTGCTGCTGTCTGACAGGCTTTATAAGGAAATCATACGGATGAATATTAAACAGCTGCATGGCATAGCTTGTCTTATATGATATATATAAAATAGATAATGCTGAATCCTTAAGCTGTTCTCTTACATATCTGCCAATAGATATACCATTCATATCAGGCAGTTCAATATCAAGAAATAATATATCAAGAACAGTACCACCTTCAAGATCTTTTATCAGACTATCCCCTGATTCCCACATATATACATCTGCATAATCTTCACACTCAGCGAAATAATTATTGACATATTGTGATATCTCTTTGCATATACTGTATTCATCATCACATATCCCTATTCTATAAAACATTTCTGTTACCTGATTATTCCCTTCTATAGCACATACAGCACATCACTTTTCTTAAGCTTTATAATACCATTAATAGTTTCTGTCTTGCAAACAGTTAATCACAGGATTACAATATATCACTCTTCTTAAACTTTATATTGCCTGCTATCACTGATATTATGCCAAGTATTACTGACATAAGCAGCATTATATATATATTATGTCCTTTATACGCTAATATTGAGCTGCGCTCAGCCATTAACCAGTTACCGGGCAGAAGAATATTATTAGAAAATACTGATAGTCCCTCCATCATTATGATTATAACAAAGCTTAATACCGGTCCTGTATACAGACACAATGTCAACTGGAACAGCCCTATACTAACAGATATTATCCATGGAAATAACACCACATATACGAGCAGGCTGACTGACATGCCATTTACCATATCTGATGTCATAAGTGCTGTATCCTTAGGATACAGAATCCTGAATACTTCTGTATGGATACCTGACATTCCACCTTTGCCTATTATAGCAAAAATCATGGCTGAAAGATATATAAGAATATATACTATACTCACCGATACAGCTGTTGTAACACACTTACTCAGCCACCATACACTTTTCTTATTACTGTATACAAGAACATTCCTGCCTATACCCCTGCAGTCATTATACATATAATCCAGCACCATAATACCATTCATTATACACAGTGATATCCATACATACGGAATCTCCAGCTTGTTAATGTTCTGGGTAGTAACCCTCACACTTCCCCTTATCATATATAGTATATAATCATAGAAAGACACAACAAGTCCTGCATCCTTTATGGAAGGATTAACAGCAGCATAAGTATAGAACGTTATCATAAGTGCTGATATTATTCCTGCACACAGAAGTATGCGGTACTTGTTATGTATTACAGCCCTTCTTATATCACTTGTTACGAATCTCTTAATATCCATCCATCTGCCCTCTTAACATATACTCCACAATCTCATTCTTCACTACCGATTACCAGATATGGAACTTCTCCCTTATACTTATTACGGTCTTCAATTTCACACTTAACCACAAGATTGTCATTTATATACTCATCAGCTGCTACATAACATAATTTAATATTATTTTCCTGCTGATATTCCATTCTTATTACCCCTTTATCAGACATACTTTCAGATATTATCCCTCTTGGTTCCCCTACAGTTTTATAAACATTATCAATAAAATTACCTATCCTCATACTTTGAGGTGTCAGATTACAAGTCTTTTGCAGCATATTAGTCATATTGATTTCAACAACTACATAATGATATCCACTTGTGAAGTTATTATCCGAATCCAGTTCTGTCTTCTCCTCCTGTTTATAATAATCAATACTCATACCCGATGGAAGCTCCCTTGTAATATAGCTGTCTACGTATTCTATATTGTACTTGAAATCCAATGTTGGTGCTGATTTGCCAGTTATCTTTTCTGAATCATATTCCAGTATGTATGAATCACCTTTATTTAATAATACAACTTCATCTTTATATACAGGTTCTGTCTTAACTGTTGTCTTTTCCGTGCTACCTTTAGATATTATATTCTGTGTATCTTTTCTGAACACATCATTCAGATAACCTTTTTTATACCCCATAACAGCTGTAGATATAAACAGCAATATAAGTATTGCTGATATTATATAGCCTTTTATTCTGTTCTTCATATTCATACACGTTACCTCTTTTATCCCAGATTAACATAAACTACTGGTGTCTTATTAATCTGCAGCTTATATTTCCATTCCTGTGGTGTTTTCTTTTTATTAGCAGCAGCTCCTTTGTTTATAACATATGGAAATATATACTGATGTTCTCCTTCCTGCAGGTTTTGATGAAAGCTTCTGTACAGCTGAAGTCTTGTATTGTTACGCCATCCATTGTCTGATTCTATTGACCAGAATACTGTCCATTCGCCTTTTCTGTTACTTACCTTATATAGTTCATAATCATATATATTAATATCCGCATATATAAGAATTATATTTTCTATATTATCTATATCTTCCAGACTGTCTTCTGTATAAGGATACATGCTGACCAGTTCTTCAGGTGTAACACATTTATAAGAATCTATCCGCGCTGAAAAACCTGCATTTTCATAATCATATGTTTCCGACATTCCAAGCTCTGTCACACTTACATATTTACGGTATTTAATATTCACTATAACCGCACTCACAAGCATCGCTATATATATCATCACAATTATAACGATTATTATTCTCTTCCAATATTTCTTCATAATATTCTCATACCCCATACTAAATGCACCTAAAACGTATCCTTCTTATTAACCCTTGCTATATAAGAGACACCTATGATTATCACAAGAACAGCCAGTTCCATACATAAAGGCACTATATAATTACTCTTAAGCAGACCTATACGTGACATTGCCTCCATATATGGTCTGTTCAATGCACTGCCTATAACAAACTCTGCATAATATATAATAAAAGGTGAGAGCATAACTATTATTCCATTCGTCAGAATGTATGCAAATACAAAACTTATGCAGCCTATTACACCGAATACCAAAGCTTCAAGTATTATATATAAACAGGCACTTAAAAATGGTTTCATATAAAATAATCTTCCCAATCCGACATCTTGATGAACACCGTATGTAAAAGAGGCTATAGTAGGATGTTCTAATGGAAGAAACGCTGCTGTTGCTATAAACGACGTTGCAAGTATGATGAAAACAACCAGGAATCCTGTTATAAACTGTGTTATCAGCTTGCTTCCATAGTATAATTTCTTATCTGTCCTGCTTATGATGTTTCCAACATAGCATCCTTTAATATCAGAATATATAGTATATGAATATGGCACACTTATCAGAAGTGGGAATATAAGATGTAACATCTTATACATGGAACTGCAATTAGTCACCATCCATTTACAATAAATTCCTGGAAACTGATAAACAGTATCATTAACATATAAATAATAATATTTTCTTGTATTGTAAGCAACAGAGTATATATCCTTCGCTACAATCGCAAATCCTATAAGAAGGCATATATAAAACCACTTGTTTTTCAATGCACGTTCTAATTCTATTTTTAAAAGTTTCCTCATAATGTTATTCACTCACACTCCTTTTCCAACACTTATATCTATATCTTTCCCCAGCTGCTGCACCATATTGCAGCCTTACATTCATTGTGTTTAATATCCTGCATGCCTATATACTACACTTTTTATTGCCTCTTGTGTTCAACAAGGTATATTATGCACTCTAAAAGGTATATCTGGTAAATCATTTATAATATTGCCTCTTCTTAGAAAGAATAGCACCGGATATAACTAATGTCATACATACTGCCAACAATATCAATGTCTTGACGATAACCTTGCTCATGTAATACATCTGCATAACTCCCAGCTCCAGCCACATAACTCCATATCGGCTATAACAGCTATACGCACATATCAATATAACCACTATTATAACTGACCTTAACTTTCCTAACCACATCTCACTTAACAGACCAACAATAGATACAAGCCATATCATCAATGCTCTTCTTATTATCATATTGAAGTATATACATATATCACTTATGCCTATATCCAATGGCAGTTTTCTTCTCATTGCCCTTATATAGAACATGCTTCCCCATTCTGACCAGTTATCATATACGCCAAGCAGCATATAAGCTGATATTATACTCACAGCATACATGATAACGGCATCTGCCAGTGCTACTATCAGTGCAGATGCACATTGGTATATGAATATTCTTTTCTTGGAATTATATCTTATCAGTATATTAGGCTTGTTATCTATGTAAGTAAGTATCATTGTTTTAATAACACTTATACCTATATATAACATTGTTGAGAAAGACCCTCTTATCAACAACATGTCCTTCGCACATAATCCCGTTACCGATGCTGCTCTGAACACCCTTATATTCTCATACGTAAATGCGAATGAAACTAATGCCATTATCACAACCCATAGCAACGCTTTATTCTTATACTGGTATTTAAGAAACACAACTATCCCTCTCATCGTCATCCCCCATTGTGTATAATAATCTCCATTCCTGTGCATCTTTTTCATGTATCTTTTATATGCATAAACACTAATCACATATATGAATATACTATCATTAATAATTTATGTATTTTCATAATCATTGTCCTACAACATACTTATACTATACAGGTATTTTATAATTCTGTGTTGAAAAGGGTATAAGTTGTACGTTAAAAGGTATATTATGCATTATAATTCCATTTTTGAGTTGAAACTAAGAAAAAAATCTTAATAATGTGTGAATGAAAACATCTCATACAAAAAGGACTCCACATACCTGCCCAAACAGATATATGAAGTCCTCTTAAAATAACACTATTCAATTGTCATCTTAGCGATAATCTGAATTATGTAGCCTGAAATGATTACTTAGAACGGATTTCCTTAACTAAAGCAACAGCTTCTGCTGTCATTTCCTTAATCTTATCGAATTCTCCAGCCTTAACTAAGTCGCCCTTAACCATCCAAGAACCACCACAGCAGAAGATCTTATCGCATGATAAGAATTCTTCAAGGTTTGCTGTGTTAATACCACCTGTAGGCATGATTCTTACGTTAGTATAAGCTGCACACATAGCCTTAATCATCTTGATTCCGCCTGCTGCTGTAGCTGGGAAGAACTTAACTCTTGTAAGTCCTCTCTTAACTGCCTGAGCAAGTTCTGAAGGAGTTACGATACCTGGCATAACAGGAATGTTCTTAGAGATACAGTAATCTACGATTTCTGGATCAAAGCCTGGGCTTACGATAACTGATGCACCTGCTGCAACAGCTCTGTCAACCTGCTCTGTTGTAAGTACTGTACCTGCTGCAAGTACCATATCTGGATATGCTTCATGCATAAGACGGATAGATTCCTCAGCTGCTGCTGTACGGAATGTAACCTCTGCACAAGGAAGTCCACCTTCTACTAAAGCCTTTGCTAAAGGAAGTGCATCCTTTGAATCATTCAATACTACTACTGGAATTACTCCAAGTTCTTCAAACTTATCTGCTATATTACTCATTATAATAATAGCCCCTTTCTTTAATTATTCGACTGATACTTCTCAGTACATTAATTATATCACACTTCTTTTAAAACCACAACGAAATGATATATTTCGCTTGTATTTTTCTTAAAACGTGTTATTATTCAAAGCCACTGCGTATTTTCGATATGACATCTGGACATTAACACAAACATACAATATTTACTTGAAAAGTCCCTTTCTCTTAGGACGCTTATGTTCTTCACCTGTAAGAGCTTTTTCGTACTCAACAAGTGCCTCTTTCTGCGCTGCTGTAAGCTTAGTAGGTATATCAACTATAAGTGTGATATAATGATCGCCTCTTGTATCCTTATTTCTAAGTGTAGGCATACCTTTACCGCGTAATCTTACTCTTGTGCCTGAGGCTGTACCCGGCTTAACCTCATACAGTACCTCACCATCTACAGTCTTAACCTTAACTTCACCACCAAGTACGGCTGTAGGATAATCTATAACAACATCTGAGAATATATTATATCCATCTCTTTCAAATGCTGGGTCAGCGGATATCATAACAGCTACAAGAAGGTCGCCTCTTGGTCCGCCATTAGTTCCCGGCTCACCTTTACCCTGTATTCGTACACACTGACCGTTATCTATACCAGCCGGTATATTAACTTCGATAGTCTTCTTGCTGCTTATATATCCTGTACCATAACAGTCTGGACATTTTTCCTTGATTATCTTTCCTGTTCCGTGACAGTCTGGACAAGGCTGTACGCTCTGCATCATGCCAAGGAATGACTGCTGTGTCATAGTTACCTGGCCACGTCCACCACACTTCTTACATGTTTCTGGACTTGTACCCGGCTTTGCACCTGTTCCGTGGCACTTTGTACACTCATCCTTAAGTGTTACATCTATCTTCTTCTTAGTTCCTGTTACAGATTCCGCAAATGTGATTCTGACATTTACTCTTAAGTCAGCGCCTCGTCTTGGTCCGTTGCTGTTACGTCCACGGCTTCCACCTCCGCCAAACATTCCGCCAAAGATATCTCCAAATATATCTCCCATATCGCCAAAGTCAAAGCCACCAAAGCCACCAGCTCCGCCAGCACCTCCTGTGCCACCATCAAAGGCTGCATGACCAAACTGGTCGTACTGTCTTCTCTTATCCGGGTCACTAAGTACAGCGTAAGCTTCTGATGCTTCCTTAAACTTTGCTTCTGCTTCCTTATCACCAGGATTCATATCAGGATGATACTTTTTAGCTAACTGTCTATATGCTTTCTTGATGGCTGCATCATCTGCATCCTTAGATACTCCAAGGACTTCATAATAATCTCTTTTTTCTGCCATATAGGTTCCGCCTTTCTATACCCGAAAGGAGTCAGGTCCCCTTATAGAGACCTGACTTCCTTTCTGATTTCATCTATAATGCATAACAAATTATAGATTCAATCATATATCACTTAATTATACTTCCTTATAGTCACCATCTACAACATCATCGCCATAAGGTGTGCTGCCGCCCTGTGCACCTGCATCAGAACCTGCACCTGCTCCCATATCAGGACCTGCGCCTGCTGCACCTGCACCCTGAGTAGCTTCATACATCTTAGCAAAAAGGTTCTGTGCTGATGTCATAAGCTTTTCCTTAGCTACCTTAATCTCATCAACCTGAGCATCTGTCATATTCTCAGCATCTGTTGATTCAACAAGTGACTTAAGTGCGTTAAGGTCTGCCTCAACATTTGCCTTGTCGTTAGCATCAAGCTTATCACCTGCTTCATCAAGAGCCTTCTGTGTCTGGAATACCATAGAGTCAGCTTCGTTACGAACTTCGATAGCTTCCTTACGCTTCTTATCCTGAGCTTCAAACTCAGCAGCTTCCTTAACAGCCTTATCGATATCTTCATCAGACATGTTAGAACCAGCTGTTATTGTGATGTGCTGTTCCTTACCTGTACCAAGATCCTTAGCTGATACATTAACGATACCATTTGCATCGATATCGAATGTAACTTCAATCTGAGGAACACCTCTTCTTGCTGGAGGTATACCATCAAGTCTGAACTGTCCAAGTGACTTGTTATCCTTGGCAAACTGTCTTTCGCCCTGTACTACGTTGATATCAACGGCTGTCTGGTTATCAGCAGCTGTAGAGAATATCTGACTCTTCTTTGTAGGAATAGTTGTATTTCTCTCGATAAGTCTTGTAGCAATACCACCCATAGTTTCGATAGAAAGTGAAAGTGGTGTTACATCAAGAAGAAGAATATCGCCAGCACCAGCATCGCCAGCAAGCTTACCACCCTGGATAGAAGCACCTATAGCAACACATTCATCTGGGTTAAGTGACTTGTTAGGCTCATGACCTGTTAACTGCTTTACTTTATCCTGTACAGCTGGGATTCTTGTAGAACCACCAACTAATAATACCTTTGAAAGTTCTGAAGCTGTAAGACCTGCATCTGAAAGTGCATTCTTAACTGGTTCAGCTGTCTTTTCTACTAAGTCATGTGTAAGTTCATCAAACTTAGCTCTTGTAAGTGTCATATCGAAATGCTTTGGACCTTCTGCTGTTGCTGTGATATATGGAAGGTTGATGTTAGTCTGCATAGCACTTGATAATTCCTTCTTAGCCTGTTCAGCAGCAACCTTTAATCTCTGGAGTGCCATTGTATCCTTAGAAAGATCTACGCCTTCCTTAGCCTTGAAGTCCTCTAACATATACTGTGTAATAGCATTATCAAAGTCATCACCACCAAGTCTGTTGTTACCAGCTGTAGCAAGAACTTCGATTACACCGTCACCGATTTCAATGATAGATACATCGAATGTACCACCACCAAGGTCGTATACCATAATCTTCTGCTCATGTTCATTATCAAGACCATAAGCTAAAGCAGCTGCTGTAGGCTCGTTGATAATTCTCTTAACATCAAGACCTGCAATCTTACCTGCATCCTTAGTAGCCTGTCTCTGTGCATCGTTGAAGTAAGCTGGAACTGTGATAACAGCTTCTGAAACTGTTTCACCAAGATAGCTCTCAGCATCAGCCTTTAACTTCTGAAGAATCATAGCTGAGATTTCCTGTGGTGTATACTTCTTGCCATCAATATCTACTTTATAATCTGTACCCATATGTCTCTTAATTGAAGAGATTGTCTTGTCTGCATTAGTAACTGCCTGACGCTTTGCAGGATCACCTACTAATCTTTCACCATTCTTTGTAAATGCGACTACTGATGGAGTTGTTCTGATACCCTCTGTGTTTGTAATAACAACTGGCTTACCACCTTCCATAACAGCTACGCATGAATTTGTTGTACCTAAATCTATACCAATAATCTTGCCCATAATTATCTTCCTTTCTGTGCCTTATACAGCACACTGTCAAAATATTAAATGTATGTGTTATTTGTAAGTCTTTCTGTCAAACCAGATTAACAGCTGACTTCATAATAACTATTACATATCTTGTTTATGGTAAAAGCTCAAACCTTATACACATCAACTTCATATTCTGATGTATTGTTTCAGCCAAGCTTATATATCAAGCCTCTGCCATGCCTGTTAGTTAGCAACCTTTACCATGCTGTGGCGGATAACCACATCTCTATATGTGTAACCCTTCTCAAACTCTTCCACAATGATATTCTCACCCTGTGAATCGTCATCCACATGCATTACTGCATTATGGAAGTCCGGGTTAAACTCAGAACCAAGTGCCTCTATTGGCTTAACCTGTAAGTCTTCAAGCATTTTCATAGTCTGCTTATAGACCATATCCATACCTTTAGCAAATGGTGTCTGTAACTCTTCCTCTGTTACTGACTTAAAGCCTCGTTCAAAATTATCAACTATCGGAAGTAACTTCTTTATAACATCCGATGCTCCCATCTCAAACATTGCTGACTTTTCTTTGTCAGTACGCTTTCTGTAGTTGTCAAACTCAGCCATCTGACGCTTTAATCTATCATTCAGATCTTCTATAACAGCGTCCTTCTGGTCCTTTTTATTATTATTTATATCAACTGTTTCCTCCGCTCCCTTCGCATCACTTGCGTTGAAAGACTGTCCGTCCTCCTTCACATCTGCGTCGGATGAGCCCTGAGTTTCTACAGTATCAGCGTCTTTATTATCTGTGTTAGCAGCATTGGCATCTGTTGTTGTATCAGCTGCTTCATTGTCTGCTTTCTTTATATCTTTTTCATCAACATTCTTCATGTTCTTTTCCTTCTTAGACACTTAACTCCTCACCTTTCTATGATTTCTTGAATACATCATCTAACTGCGTTCTCATATTCTTCAAGGTTTCTACAACCTTTTCATAATCCATACGCTTAGGTCCGATGATTCCGATTGTTCCTTTCATGCCATCCTGCAGCTCATATGTTGCTGTAACAACGCTGCAGTCTTTCATGGACTCAACCGGTGTTTCATTTCCTATATATACCTGAATCCCATGGTTAGAATTGCCATCGCTTTCCTGACCTGTTGCATCATCATCAACTACCAGGTCTGATAAGCTCTGTTTTTCTTCCAGGGCATATATAAGCTCACTTGCTTTAGTTGAATCACTAAGTTCTGGATACTTAAATATATTAGTAGCACCACTTGTGTATATCTTAAGATCATCTGCACTGTTTATAGTTTCTACTATTGCATCAAGAACCTCTTTGACAAGTTTAATATGTTCACCTGCCTGATTCTCCATCTTGGAAACAATACTTAAGTTCATCTGCTCAAGGGTAAGTCCTGTAAGTGTTGTGTTAAGAAGAATGTTAAGCTTTAACAGATTCTCCTGCGACAAATCCTCACTAACTGTTATAACCTTATTTCTTATAAGGTTACCCTCCATGACTATTACAGCTAATATCTTATCAGACTCAAGCTGTGACAGCTGTACGAACTTTAACTTGTTGCCTGTTACCTTAGGCGATGTTACCATAGTCGCATAATTCGTATCCTTGGCTAACACCTTGGCAACATTCTGAAGTAACTCTTCAACTCTCTCAACCTTTTCACCAAGAGCATCCTTCATGGTTGAAAACTCTGCCTCCTTAGAAGCCATCTCACTTTCCCTTGATGCCACTTCAGTTTCCCTGTCTGTGATATTCTTTTCCTTTTCTGACATCATATCATCAACATAGAAACGATAACCTTTATCTGTAGGTATTCTACCTGCTGAAGTATGTGGCTGTACTATATATCCAAGTTCTTCAAGGTCTGCCATCTCATTCCTGATAGTAGCTGAGCTAAGCTTCATGTCTGTAAACTTAGAGATTGTTCTTGAACCTACCGGCTCGCCAGTTTCCAGATAATTCTTAATGACTGCCTTAAGTATCTTTACCTTACGCTCATCAAGCTGTTCATCAAGTGCCATGACATAACCTCCTTTTCTTTGTTGTTAGCACTCATTTATCTGGAGTGCTAATATCAACATAATTAAGGTATCACTTTGCAAGTGGTATGTCAACAACTAATTTGATTTTTTCTATAAATAAATTATAAACTTTATTAATGAACTATATTCGCATTAATCTTACTGTGTTATTTGACTATTCCTGTTGGTTCTAATCCTTCCCCCACCCTTGACAAAGAACCTTCCTGTTAAGTAGCAATCACGCTATGCTCATTCATAAGCTATCAGATTGTTATAGTTTTGCATTAAAATATATAGTTTCTTTATATCTTAACTATTTATTATATACTAAACTATTCTCTATTATCTAACTAAAAAGGTCTGGCAATTTACTGCCAGACCCTTTTTCTTCTCTATTATATCATAATTATTCTGCTCTAATCCTTATCCTCTGGTAAAATCCAGAACCCATTATTCCTTATCAAGCCTGCACATAAATAAATACTTTTACACTACTTTATCTGCTAAACCGACCGGAAAGATAATGTTATCCTCGTAACTGCAGCATTTTCAGTTATGCTAATCAGATACCAAGAAACTTCTTAACTTCATTTGTCATCTCACTTACTTCGCATACTGTATTGTGAAGCACTGGAGCTGTTCTGATTTCTTCAATAGCATTAGGAACCTTTACCTTTGCAAGTTCGCTTAACTTGTCAACAAGTTCAAAGTCACCCATAGACGCATACTTAGGGTCAATAGCCTCCATTACACTTCTTGTGAACTTATATGGGCTTGCTGTTGATGCTATGACTGTCTTAGTCTCATCCTTAGTATCTGCTTTATACTTGTTGTAAACAGCTGCAGCTACTGCTGTGTGAGTATCTATAACGTATCCGCATGTTTCATAAAGTTCCTTTATAGTAGCAGCATCTTCTGTCTCTGTAGCATAGTTGCCATAGAAATCTGAAAGCTGTGCCTTCATATCCTCTGTAATCTCATACTTGCCTGTTTCTTTAAGTGAAGCCATAAGTTCACTGTTCTTCTTAGCGCTGTTGCCTGCTATTCTATAGATAAGTCTTTCAAGGTTGCTTGAAATAAGAATATCCATAGATGGTGATGTTGTAAGAACAAAATCTCTGTTTCTGTCATATTCACCTGTTGTAAAGAAATCGTATAATACTTTATTCTCATTAGAAGCACATATAAGCTTATTAATAGGAAGTCCCATATTCTTAGCATAAAATGCAGCAAGAATATTTCCAAAGTTACCAGTAGGAACTACAGCATTAATCTTCTCGCCTTCCTTTATCTCACCATTGGCAAGAAGTCTTGCGTATGCATATACATAATATACAATCTGTGGCACAAGACGGCCTATATTGATTGAGTTAGCTGATGAGAACTGGAAGCCGGCATCATTCATAACCTTTTCAAGTTCCTTATTGCCAAATATATTCTTAACACCTGTCTGTGCATCATCGAAGTTACCTTTAATTCCGATTACGTGAGTGTTAGCGCCCTTCTGTGTAACCATCTGCTTCTCCTGAATAGGACTTACACCGTTCTTAGGATAGAATACAACAATTCTTGTTCCCGGAACATCTGCAAAACCTGCAAGAGCAGCTTTACCTGTATCTCCTGATGTTGCTGTAAGTATTACTATTTCATTTTTAACATCATTCTTCTTAGCTGATGTTGTAAGTAAGTGTGGTAATATAGATAAAGCCATATCTTTAAACGCAATAGTTGCGCCATGGAATAACTCTAAGAAATATGCACCCTCTGCCTTAACTAATGGTGCAATCTCCTCAGTATCAAACTTAGAATCATAAGCCTTATCGATACAGTTCTTTAATTCTTCTTCTGTGAAGTCATCAAGCATAAGCTTCATAACCTCGTAAGCAACTTCCTTATAAGACATCTTTGAAAGTTCTTCTAAGCTCTTATCTAATGAAGGAATTGATTCAGGTACAAATAATCCACCATCTGGAGCAAGTCCCTTTAATATAGCCTGTGAAGCTGTTACTCTTACACTATCATCCCTTGTACTTCTGTAAAATAAACTCATATCTTATTCCACCTTTTTATTTATTGGAGTGAACCCCGTCCGATTGTATACACCACCTGTATACATATAAAATAAATATATATGTATATACCAGAAAACATCTGGCAAATCCGGCAGCAAAAACATCGTAAACCGAATTCCTGCTAAAAATACTTTAAACAGAAAACATTATACAACAGGAATGATATGAAAAACAATAGGTATATTGAATTATTGCTAATTTTATCTTATAATGTGTTATCGTTCAGAGCCATGCAAAATCTGATAGATACCCATAAAAATGCGCTGCTTTTTCGAGACTGGCTCTGTACGATTACTTAAGTCATTCATAATCTGATATACCCATAAAAAGGAGATTACAATATTGACTACAGGAGTTTATAACGCAACTAAAAAGGATGGTTCTGTATATTACAGAGTTTCTATAACATATAAAAATAAGCATATAAGCATAGGCAGCTATGACAGTGAGGAACTTGCTTCTATGGCATACATCACAGCCTGCGATATAATATCAAAGCCCGATATATATTATATTGATGCCGATCTTCACACAACATCCTATGAACTGCTTAAGGATTATCCTGTACCTTTTCCATATGCCAAGTTTATAAGTCTTATCAACTTCCGCGACAATGGCATATACATAAAAACTCCTATATACCTTTGCGATAAGTTATTCTTATATTTTCTTACACCGGAAACTACTCTTATCTTCTCAACAGATGACCTTTTTTATTATTCCCATCACACTATTATGTGCCGTGGTGGATACTACTTCGTCAACGATTATGGTATGCAGACAAGCATACTTGCAAGATTTGGCATACGAAACCACTCCGTCAAGGGAAAAGACTACATTTTCCGCAATGGTGATGAACACGATTTCCGCTATGAAAATGTATGTGTCATCAACAAATACAACGGAGTCAGCCATATTGAAAAAAACGGACGTATAATGTTCCAGAGCCGCATACACATCAATGGCGATTTTATAATAGGAACCTACAGCACCGAATACGAAGCTGCCATAGCCTACAACAAAGCTGCTGATATGTTAGAGCCCGTATTCCCTGTAGCCTACACAAGAAACTACATCGAAGACATATCCCACATCACATACGCCGCCACATATAACAATGTTAAAATATCAAGAAAATTGGTGGACTATATAAAGAAACTTTAATCAGTCAAGCCTATTATAATACATAAGCCATAAATACAACATTTTTCATAAATTACTAAAAAGAAAATACTCCCCCTGCCAACCCCAGACATAGAATAAGCGGGTGCCTGCAGTGCTGACAGTGTGAGATGCACTTGAAGTTCAATTGTGAAAAGTCTTAGAAATATCCAATTGAAGCTTCTGGCATCGAATACCGTCAGTACTACAGGCACCCGCTTATTCTATGTCGTCCGTTCGTCAATATTTTTAGCACGTATTATTATTTATTATTGATATAATTAACAAGTCCCTCAGCTTTAATAATCTTCTGCATAAACTCAGGGAACGCCTGACCCTGGAATGTCTGACCTGTTGTCTTGTCAGTAATAACACCGCTGTCAAAGTCGATAGCCACATCATCACCGGCATTAATAGCCTTTGCAGCCTCTGGACATTCAATAATAGGAAGACCTATATTAATTGAATTCCTGTAGAATATTCTTGCAAATGTCTCTGCAATAACACAGCTTACACCTGCTGCCTTGATAGCTATAGGCGCATGCTCTCTTGAAGAACCACATCCAAAGTTCTTGTTAGCAACAATAATGTCGCCTTTTTTTACATTTTTAACGAAATCCTTATCGATATCCTCCATACAGTGAGTAGCAAGCTCTGCTGGATCTGAAGAATTAAGATATCTTGCAGGAATGATAACGTCTGTATCTACATTATCGCCGAACTTAAAAACTCTTCCTTCTGCTTTCATATACTCCTCGATTCCTGTGCATTTATACACAATTATAATTATTAACTATTATCTGTCCATGCACTGCCTCAACGCAGCAATGTCCTGACAGATATTATAATCCAAGCTCAGATGGCTGGCTAATCTTACCTGTAACTGCACTTGCTGCTGCAACGGCAGGACTTGCAAGATAAATCTCAGAATCAACGTGACCCATACGTCCTACAAAGTTTCTGTTAGTTGTTGATACACATCTCTCGCCCTCAGCAAGAATACCCATATAACCACCAAGACATGGACCACATGTAGGTGTGCTGACAACTGCTCCAGCCTTTATAAATGTCTGTACAAGACCTTCTTCAATAGCCTGCATATATATCTTCTGAGTAGCAGGAATAACAATCACTCTTAATCCCTTTGCTACTTTTCTGCCTTCTAATATCTTAGCCGCACATCTTAAGTCGTCAATACGTCCGTTAGTACAAGAACCGATAACAACCTGGTCTATCTTTATATCATCTATAGAGTCAACTGTGTGTGTATTCTCTGGAAGATGTGGGAATGCAACTGTTGACTTGATTGTAGAGAGGTCTATATCATATACCTTCTCATACTCTGCATCATCATCTGCTGTGTACTCTACAAATGGTCTCTTTGAATGTTCCTTCATATATTCCCTTGCAAGGTCATCAACTGGGAAGATGCCATTCTTTCCACCAGCTTCAATAGCCATATTGGCAATAGTAAATCTGTCATCCATAGTAAGTGTTGATACACCCGGACCTGTGAATTCCATAGACTTGTAAAGTGCTCCATCAACACCTATCATACCAATAATGTGAAGAATAACATCCTTACCACTTACCCACTTATTTAACTTTCCTGTAAGATTAAACTTGATAGCTGAAGGTACTTTAAACCATGCCTTGCCTGTTGCCATACCTGCTGCCATATCTGTAGAACCAACACCTGTAGAAAATGCTCCAAGTGCTCCATATGTACATGTATGTGAATCAGCGCCTATGATAACATCACCTGCTACTGTAAGTCCCTGCTCTGGTAAAAGTGCATGCTCAATACCCATCTGGCCTACTTCAAAGTAATTAGTAATATCATGCTTTGCTGCAAATTCCCTCACGCACTTACAGTGCTCTGCTGATTTAATATCCTTATTAGGAACAAAATGGTCTGGCACAAGTGCTATCTTATCCTTATCAAATACTGTCTTAACAGTCATCTTATCCATCTCATGGATAGCAACTGGAGATGTGATATCATTACCAAGGACAAGGTCTAAGTCTGCCTCAATCAACTGTCCTGCTTTAACTTCAGAAAGACATGCATGTGCTGCAAGAATTTTCTGTGTCATAGTCATTCCCATTATATTATAAATCCTCCTTTATCCGCGAAGTATATACTTATGGTGTTATGTTTAAAAGTATTGCCTTTCAGACTCGGACAACTTTTTGGCACTGACACCATACTTATATATTTAATGCTTAATCTCATTTATTTTACAGTATATTTATACATATTGCAAGCTGGCATCACATACTACAGCTGTATTTGCCGTAATATATCACCATCTATACAAGTGAATACTTAAATGTTATATTGCCCTTTTCCACCGATACATCCGCATATGCACCACTTATAACCGGCATAGATGGTGGAAGGTGTCCTATATCGGCATCCATAATGACAGGAACATTGTGTCTGCCTGCAATTCCAAGTACTGCGCCATACTGGTCAAGCCCAATCATTTCCTGACCGAATACATAAGGTCTTCCTATGACAAATGCTTTGACATACTTAAACCAGCCAGCCTTTTCCATCTGCCACATAGCTCTTCTTATTGCAAATACATTGAGGTCACAGCTTTCCAGAAACCAGATAATTCCGTCATTCTTATATTTTTCATTAAACTCATCAACATAGTCAAACTCTGTGCCAAGAAAATTAACAAGGCAGTCCATACAGCCTCCGACAACTCTTCCGCTTACATGTATGCCTGTACTTTCATCCATATCAGCTACAGGAGTTACACACTCTTTATCACCAACAAAGCATTTTAAAATCTTATTTTCTGTGAGATTATATTCTGGTGTAGGATTATCTTCACATTTTAAAGACTCCTTCTCCCACATATCATAGCCGCTCACTGTAAGCTTCTTTCCCATAAGAACATCCAGCGCATCTTTATGTGAGCTGTGAAGTGTATCTGCGCCAAGTGCTGCTGCACATGGACCATATATGCTTGCTGTGTCCGCTATGGTATTAAGAAGAAATGTAAAGTTAGTGTTATCAGAATAACCCATAAACCACTTTGGCTTTGCCGCCTTTACCTTATTCCAGTCAACATACTCAAGTATCTCACACATAAGCTCCCCACCTCCGCACGATATAAGAATATCATTGCTGTCAGAGGCATACATATCAGTGAGTTCTTTGCCACACAACTGTGGTGTATTGCTTATTCCTATGCCCTGTGCCTCATATACATTAGGACCGTTTTCTATATTAAGCCCCATATTTTTTAACCTGTCCTGTGCCTTTTTAAAGCCTGTAATATAAGGCTCCGTTGCACACCCAAACGAAGGTGCAACGAAGCCTACTGTACCGCCCTGCACAAGAAAATCCGGATATCTCATATTTATCTTCCTTTCTTTGCGCTTATATTATATATGCTTATGCATACTTTTTTAACTTTCCTATGGCATTAGTTCCTATAACTACATCGCAGTTCTCCTTAACCCACAGAACTCTCACTTCCTTATCTGAATCCATTCTGCCATATTCACTTATAACATTACATATAGTTACATATCTGTCCTTAGAACATCTGCCCTTTTCAAGCACAAGATAATATGTTCCATTCTTCTTATAAAGGCTGTTGGCCACTCCCCATATCTTAGGGCATACCGCACACATATCCTCAAAGTCATCGAAGCTTTCAAATATGTATACAGCGAAGCCTACTGTCACAACCTTGCTTATATGCTTTCCATTGTTCTTATAAAGGTCATTCGGATTAATAGAGCTTCCTGCATTATCCGAATTCTTCATCTCCTCAAATATGTCCTTTATCTTGTCAAATGCAGTAAACTCTGCTGGCTTTGCCTCGCCTTTTGCATTCTTTATAACATTACCCTTTGTGTCATCCGGCTGTGATGAAAATGCTCTTGCAGCCTTTTCTCCAACCTGTCTTAACATATTGCCAAAGTCATCCTTTCCAGAAGATACTGTAAGTAATATAGAGTGGTCCGGTTGTGGTGCAAGCTGAAGTGACATAACTCCACCGTTCATCTCTACATCTATGCTTTTGGAAGCCTCCTCCATAACAACCTCCAGAAGACTATGTATCTTATCTGTATCATTTCTAAAAAAATCATCAAGTGTTATATTGTTATCCTCTAAATCTTCCTCAAAAAGCAGACATTGAAACTTATTGGCATCTATCTTTTTAAATTCCATATATCATATTCCTCTATTCTTCATTATAATCTGATATTACAGACCATTTTATATTATCATACTTTTTCAGTAAGGTCAAAGCTTCTGGATTATATTTATTATATTTTTGATATAATATCAGAGACCAGATTAGTAATAACTGTTTTGGGACTATTTACATCACCACTATTACTCCTGTGAAGACTCTTATCATGATTATATATACATGCATCCACCCTCAGCACATCATCTTCAATAGAAGCCATAGCCCTTGTCATCTGCATATATCCACGCACATTAAGCCTCTGTATTGTATCGCTTTCTATATTTATGCACTTTACTGCATTTTCATCTGACACACGGCTTACCATATCAATAATATCTGTGTCAGTTGACGTAAGAACTGCTGACATAGCCTCCCCTGTTTCTGGAACATATATACTTGTAGGTATGTAATCATATATATAGTCCTTCATATGATTATACTTATAAAGGCGCAATATATCTGCCTGTGTTATGACACCATCACACTCATCGTTGTGTAGTCTAATCAGGCAGTCATCAAGACTGTTATCATACAAACACTCTGTGTCTGCATACACATAAGGACAACGTTCCTTAATATCCATTGAAGATGTATATAACACAGCTGTTTCTCTTGCCTGGCTTTTCCCCCGTGACAGACCACCTTTTGTCTTTTGTTTTTTCGTTATAAGTACTGTTCTTGCATCCCTTCTTCTGGTTATTGCAGTAAGATTTATTCCTCTGTTCCATATAACAGAAGACTCAGCTTTCATAAGCTTCTTCATACTGACAACACCCATATCAATTCTTCCCTGTGATATTGCATTTACAACATCTGTAATCCAATGCTCATCCTCTTCGCTTCCACCTATGTATCCTGCAAGCTCACGCCTTGTAAATGTAACTTCAGGACACGCCTTTTTTATCTGGCTTGCCACAAGCTCTGTCTGTGCCCTGCATAATCTGTCTGTATCTCTTATTCCTAATCTTATTTCCATTTTTTTATTCTGTTCTTATATTTTTCTGTTCTTATTTATTTGCAGGTTAAAAAGTCTTATCTGGCATACCTGTGCCTTTTTCCTCTTATCCCTGATATTATATAATACACATATATTACCCATTCTGTCAAAGTTTCAATCTTTTTGACACTTACATCATAATGTGTTAGATTACCATATGTGCACTATTTATATGTATCATTACATTTGCATCCTTGTGTATCCTACACGAATATACGATATACTATAATAATGCTGCATTAAAATATTTATCGAACCATACTTTAACCCTATTACTAACTATCGATTATTATATATGCTTCATTAAAATGTGCACAGAAATGAGGATAAATATGAATATACATAAAGTATTACAATCATCAGCCATAGCACTCACCGCTATGACTGTATCATGTTTTAACATGCCAGCTATGACTGTTACACAGATTCTTGCAGATGAAAATACTAATACGTCTTATGAAACCACTTCACTTGACACGCATGCCACTGCTATTGATATAACTGTAAACAGCATCAGTGGCTCATCCACTGATGATATAACTGCCGCAGTTACAGATGGCTCTTATGACACAACCACAGGAATATCTAAGGATGACTGCATATCCATAAAATCAGATGAGCCCATGTATGGTGTATACATTCTGTGGGGAAGTGAAACTGGAAATTATACTTTGAGCTATGAAAGTATACAAAGCTCTGGCAATTCTGATAACAACAGTTCCAATAATAATAACAGCAACAACAATGACAGCCACATAATCCAGTGTGGAGCTTACGGCTATCTTCACGATTATATTCCTATTGATGAAGGAACAACATCTGTAACTATCAGGACTTCATATGACTGTGAAGTTTCTGATATATATGCCTACTCCGCTGGTACTCTTCCATCATCTGTCCAGGTATGGCAGCCCCCTTGTGATGATGATACTGATATTCTCGTATTTTCCACACACGCAGATGATGAGATACTTTTCCTTGGCGGTGTGCTGGCAAACTATGGCGGCGAACAGGGACTTAATGTTCAGGTTGCATATATGTGTAACTTCTTTCTTACTGAACCTGTAAGACAGCACGAAGAACTTGATGGTCTGTGGGAATGTGGAATAACACATTATCCTATAAAAGGTGACTTTATGGACCTTTACTCACTTGACCTTGATACCGCGCTCACCCAGTATGATTATGACGATATCGTATCTTATGCCACATCCGTCATAAGACGTTTCAGGCCTTTAGTATGCGTATCACAGGATTTTAATGGTGAATATGGACACGGCAACCACCGTATATATGCAAAGGCTGTTTCAGATGCTGTTAATAATTCGTCTGATGCTTCATTTAACAGTGACTCAGCATCCACTTACGGCACATGGGATGTTCCAAAGACTTACTACCATTTATATAATGAAAACACACTCACTCTTGATGTTGACTCACCTCTTGAAAGGTTTGAAGGACGAACAACTGTTGATGTATTAAAAACAGCATTTCAGAAGCATGTATCACAGATTTCCTACTCCTTTAATGTTATGGATAATGGTTATGCAAAGACCTACTGGGGTAACTTTGACATGCGTGCCTTCGGACTATACCGTACAACTGTAGGTTATGATACCAGCAATGATATGATGGAAAATGTAACCACTCTTCACTCAGAGCGTGAAGCTAAAAGAGAGGAAGCCCGTATTCAGGCAGAGAAAGAAAAAGAAGCACAACTTGCAGCTACTACTTCTGATAATAACGATGAAGATGAGGAAGCTTCCTCTGACAACACTTCACAGACACCGGATATAAAGCAGCTTGCCATAACTCTTGCAGCTATACTTATAATCGGCGTTGTCATAGGTGGACAGGCTTACCGCACAAGAAATCTTTATAAAAAGAAATATAATGAGAATAAAGACGAATTTAATAAGGACAATAATTAACACTTACCGTAACAATTATAATACTTAATGCTGGATAAATTGGAGAAGCATTTTATCTCTGATTTTGACAAAAAACCAAAAAAGGTTGTGACACAATGAACGTGCCACAACCTTTTATTTTTATACACTGTACAGCCAAAGCTTTATCTGCTCCTAATTCGTATTACTACAGATTAGTTGTTGATAAGCTTGTCTGTTTCGTTGTTCCAGCTATAAAGCTTTCTAATCTCAGCACCAACCTTCTCTGATGGATGCTCTGATGCAAGCTTTCTCATAGCCTTGAAGTGAACCTGTCCGCCAGCTTCGCTCATATCAAGTAAGAAGTCCTTAGCGAATGTACCATCCTGGATATCAGAAAGGATCTTCTTCATAGCCTTCTTTGTATCCTCTGTGATGATCTTAGGACCTGTTATGTAATCACCATATTCTGCTGTGTTAGAGATAGAGTATCTCATTCCTGCGAAACCTGACTGATAGATAAGGTCTACGATAAGCTTCATCTCGTGGATACACTCGAAGTAAGCATTACGTGGGTCATAACCAGCTTCGCAGAGTGTTTCAAAACCAGCCTGCATAAGTGCACAAACACCACCGCAAAGTACTGCCTGCTCACCGAAGAGGTCTGTTTCTGTTTCTGTTCTGAATGTTGTTTCAAGAAGACCAGCTCTTGCACCACCGATACCAAGACCATAAGCAAGTGCCATATCAAGAGCCTTACCTGTCTCATCCTGCTCTACAGCTACAAGACAAGGAGTTCCCTTGCCAGCCTGATATTCAGAACGTACTGTATGTCCAGGTGCCTTAGGAGCGATCATAGTAACATCAACGCCCTTAGGAGCCTTGATTAAACCAAAGTGGATGTTGAAACCATGAGCGAACATAAGCATGTTACCTGGTTCAAGGTTTGGTTCGATATCTTCCTTATATAACTTAGCCTGCTTCTCATCATTGATAAGAATCATAATAATATCAGCCTTCTTAGCTGCCTCTGCTGCTGTGAATACTTCAAAGCCCTGCTCCTCAGCTCTCTTCCATGACTTTGATCCTTCATAAAGACCAATGATTACGTGACAACCTGAATCCTTAAGGTTTAATGCATGTGCATGTCCCTGACTGCCGTAACCGATGATAGCAATTGTCTTACCATCAAGTAATGATAAGTTACAATCTGACTGATAATAAATCTTAGCCTCTGACATTTAATATACCTCCGAAAGTAATAAAAAATATTTATTTTAAACTTGCAGCGCCTCTTGCAAGACCAGTGATACCAGTTCTTGCGAGTTCTGTAATTTTAAAACCATCAAGTAATTCGATGAATGAATCAATCTTACTCTGACTACCAGTAAGCGAAATAATAAGTGAGTTCTTGGCAACATCAACTATATTTGCTCTGTATATATCTGCCATAGTTGTTATCTGCTGTCTTTCTTCCCTTGTACATAATACTTTTATAAGAACAAGCTCTCTGCATACAGACTCATCATGTGGAAGTTCTACAATTTCCTTAACATCTATAAGCTTGCCAAGCTGTTTTTCAATCTGTTCAAGGACATCATCATCACCAGTTACTGTTATAGTCATTCGAGATAACTTAGGATCAAGTGTCTCTCCTACAGTAAGACTGTCTATATTATAACCTCTACGGCTGAATAATCCAGCCACACGGCTAAGAACACCTGATGAATTATCTACTAGAATTGAAAATACTGCTCTTCTCATATATCTTTCCTCCAAAACATTATATACAATATCCAAAATGTCAATAAAAAAAGCCTGTCCTGTTAAAAATACTGACCTTTTTTATAAACTTCTGTATAATCATATAAAATCACACATTATTGTAGCAATTAGCAACCTTATTGTCAATAAAAAGCACCTTAGCACTTAACTTTTTTACGTCTTCATCGTCATGAGTCGATATTATAAGAACTCTTTCTCTGATATTATTTATAATATAATGTATAACTGTGTCTTTGGTTTTATCGTCAAGCCCTGCAAATGGCTCATCCATAATAACAACATCTGAGTCAGCCATCATCGCACGGACTATCTCAACACGCCTCTTCATTCCTCCGCTAAGCTGTGTACATGGCTTATCAATACATTCCTCATCAACCAGCCTGCTGAGTTCATTTCTTATAACGTCTTTATCCACTTTTCCTTTAAGCACCATAGATACATTAATAACAGGGTTTAAGTGTCCGACAAGCGCTGACTCCTGAAATACTGACGAAAGCCTGTAAGCTTTTTTATTATCTCTGCATTTCTTAACGTTATGCATTTCATCATTGTATACAAGCTCTCCCGCATCCGCATTTACAAGACCCATTATAATATTAAGCAGTGTTGTCTTTCCCGCTCCCGACACACCTCTTACACACACTGGCTGTGAAGAGCTGCACACTGCACTAATACCATCTAACACACACCTGCCGTTATAGCTTTTTCTTATATTTTTAAGTTCCAGTCTTTTCATCTTTATCTTCTTCCAAACGTCATTATTACACATTTACAGATTACCCTGCAAAGCTTTATATATAAGTCCAAGCAGCTTTAATATGAGCTTTTCAATAATGAAGCTCACCGCTATCACAACAATACTCCATGCAAAAAGCTCTGCTGACAGCAGATACATTTTGGCATAATACATACTTGTTCCTATTGTATCAGACACAAGTCCTATTATCTCTGCCGATATTCCCGCCTTAAAGCACATTCCAAGTGCTATTTTAAGCTGCGTTTCAAGATATGGATACACTCCTGTCATATATATGTACCTGAAACGGTTTAAGCGGCTCATATTATACACCTTTGCCATATTGACAAGACCTGTATCTGTGTTTCTTATGCCATCCGTAACTCCTGCCGTCACCATCGGTATGACAACCATAGCTGATATTATACGCGATACATTCCTAGAGCCAAACCACATAAGCAGAAGTATTATAAATGCGGCAACAGGAAGCGACTTCATAAGCTGAAGCGGAATTTCCACGAACTGCGCAAATGTGTTAAACCGTCCTGAACCTATGCCGACTGCCACACCTATGATAATTCCTGCCAATAGTCCGCTTCCTATGTTTAACAGGCTGTGTGAAAGTGTCATATAGAACGCCTTTGATACAAGCATTTCAATAAGAGTTCTTAATACAGCAACAGGACTTGCAAGCAAAAGCTCAAGTCCTGTCATCATACTGGCAATCTGCCATATTATAAGCCATATAAGAACCATAACAATTCTTTTAATGTGCTTCATTATCCTTATCCCCTGCGTTCCCGTTTTTTACAACAAAAACCTTCTGTATCATCTTGCCGGATACAGATAATATCCTGAATGTATAACCACCGCACTCTGTTTCAAACTTCTCATTCTCAGCGGGAATTTTACCAAGCTTATATATCATATATCCATTAAGTGTATCTATATCCTCACAGTTAAACTCAATTCCAAGCTTTTCTTCAATATCCTCTAACGGTGTCTGACCATCCATCTCATACTTTCCATCTGAAAGCTGTCTTATCTGGACTTCCTCTTCATCATACTCATCTAAGATATTGCCAACTATCTCCTCAAGAATATCTTCCATCGTAACAATACCAGTTGTCTGCCCATACTCATCTACAACTACTGCAAAATGATTTTTCTTAGACTGCATTTCCTTAAAAAGAACACTTACGCTTCTTGTTTCCGGTATGCAGAATGGCTCAAACATAACCTGATTTTTAACCTGATAGAGCTTCTTACTCCTATCCTCTTCCTTAACGTATACCTTCAGAAGATCTCTGATATGTAATATGCCAATTATATTATCTATGTCGCCGTCATACACTGGATACCTTGAAAAGCTCTCCTCCATAACTATGTCAAATGCCTCGCTTACCGTAAGTGCTGCATCAAGTGCGACAATATTCTTTCTGTGTGTCATAACATCTTCTGCCTGCTTTTCCGCAAACTCGAATATGTTGCCAATCATCTCGGCCTCATTCTCTGCTATAACTCCCTGTTCATGGCTTTCATTGACCATATCCATAATCTCTTCTGTTACATCTTCTTCTCGTTTTCCTCTTCCAAACTTCTTAAAAAATCCGGAAAACAAACCTTCATTTCCTTCCGCGGGATGACCCTCGTTCATAATTCGTATAAATCCTTTCGCTATATATTGTTAATAAACTTATATATCTCTGTCTGTAATATCTGACAGATATTGCCATTAGAATATCACATACCGGCTGTATCAGTCAATAATTATGGTTCATCTCAAGGCTTACGCTAAGTGCTTTATCCACCTGTCCTATTATGTCGTTATCAAGATGGCATACTTTATCTTTAAGACGCTTCTTATCTATGGTGCGAAGCTGCTCAAGAAGTATAACCGAATCTTTGACTATATCATAATGACACGAATCTATCTCAACGTGTGTTGGCAGCTTTGCCTTGTTCATCTTTGATGTAATCGCTGCACATATGACAGTCGGACTGTGCTTATTGCCTGTATCATTCTGTATAATAAGAACCGGCCTTATTCCGCCCTGTTCTGAACCAACAACTGGTCTTAAATCTGCATAAAATATATCTCCACGTTTGATTACCACTTATATCACACTCCCAAAGCATTTACTTAATCGATTATAGTTAAAGTATTGCCAGGTTTCCCGTGTTTATTCACTTGATGTAATCTCTTCGTATTCTGAATTCTTAAAATTTTTAATTATTAAATTTATAAATGAGTGAATTATTTTTGTGCATTATTCTGTATTTGCTCATTTATAGTATTAAATTCATTTATCTGCTGTACGCATAAATAATTTACAGATATTTTTAATGGTAAATGTTAGTGCTATTAATCATATTCTTTTAACACATTCGATATGTTACCAATTATATCCCCTGCAACCATTGAATATCTTGTTCCAGCTCTGGCCGCTTCATCTCCTGCAAGTCCGTGTATATATACTCCAAGCTTAGCCGCATCAAAGCAGTCCATTCCCTGTGCCATAAGCGAAGTTATTATGCCGGACAGGACATCTCCTGAACCGCCTGTTGCCATACCATCATTGCCGGATACATTGATATACACCTCATCACCATCCGTAACAATAGTTCTTGCATCCTTTAATACACATATACACTTGTGCTCTTTGGCATAATCCACTGCGACCGATATTATATTGCTTTTTATATCTGCTATGCTCTTTCCTGTAAGTCTTGACATTTCACCAACATGAGGTGTCACTACAATCTGTCCTCCATTTAATGTTATGCCGCACTTTGCTATTATATTAAGGGCATCCGCATCAAAAAGCTTCTTTTTACCAGTATCATCGTCCGCCACCTGCCTTACAAGACTTTCCGCAAGTGTATCCTGTGAAAGTCCCGGACCTATACACACTGCATCTGCCCATTCAAGTGACTCTTTAACTGATACATCCGTATCTTCATCGCCATAAGTAGAAAGCAGGGTTTCCATATTGCTGGAAAGTACTACATTCCTGTTATCAATATGTGTTATAAGCTTGACAAGCCCTGCTCCCGTTCTGTAGGCTGCCCTTGAGGAAAGAACTGCAGCTCCTCCATACTTCTTAGAACCTGCGATAACAATTGCCTTTCCGCTGCTTCCCTTATTGCTGTCTGCCCTTCTGTGCGGCAGCTTCGCCCTTATATCTTCTGGCTCATATATATATCTTTTTTGTGACATTTTATCATATACCGCAAAACCTATATCGCTTACCCTAAGCTCTCCACAATAACCCGCTCCCGGATATAATAACTGTCCTGTCTTTATATATCCAAATGTGACTGTAACATCTGCCATAACGGCACAGCCCATAACAGCGCCGCTTGTTGCACTTATACCCGATGGTATATCAACTGCTGCCACATATGCACCATTATTATGCGCATTATTGACCGCCTCAACCACACTCACCGACTTTCCTTCAAGATTTCTTGATAATCCATTGCCAAAAAGTGCATCAACTATGACCCCATAAGCAGAAAAATCCGGGTCATTAATATATTGTATGCCCAGATTCTTTATTATGTTCAGTTGTATTCTGTATTCTTCTGTAGAATGTTTTCCCTCACATAAAAAAACATCCACCTTATATCCCTTAAGATATAACTGTCTTGCCACTGCAAGTCCATCTGCCCCGTTGTTTCCGCTTCCACATACGCATAAAACCATCTTATCTGTGGATATATGTGCTTCTTCTGCTATATAGGAAGTAACCGAAAGGGCAGCCCTTTCCATAAGCACTACAGATGGTATTCCCACAGTACTTATAGAATAGTTGTCAACTTCTTTCATCTGCGCTGCATCAAGTATATACTTCATAAGCCCCTCCAGAACATAATCTGTTATAAACCTTATTACTGTAAATTAAAGACCTGACGTTTATTCGTCCTCATCAACAATTCCTTCATTAATTCTGTCAACCGCACTACAGTTCTCAGGTCCTATAATATCATGGATAAGCGAATACATACTTTCATTGCTTGTTTCCTTATCCTGCTTTATAAGAATGTTTTTCTTAAGCTTTACCCTTGTGGCATCTATCCACTTGGTAAGCACCTCTATGTCCTCTGTATTAGAGTTCATCTTTCCATAACATACTTTAAGCGTTTCTGTAAGAAGCTTTTCATTAGCTCTTGCAAGCTCCCTTGGAAGCTCCATAAGCTCATCCTCCAAGTTAGCTATCTTATCCTTTGACTCCTGTATAAGTCTCTGGTTCTGATTCATCAGCTTCTGCCTTGCCCTGCTGTCATCATCGCTTTCCATATTCTCAACAACATCATTGATAAGCTGTTTCTTTAGTTTCTTAATATCCTTGATATCCGTATTAAGTCTGCCCTGCTTCTTTAAAAGTTCATTAACCTGCTTTTCCCAGTAGGCTATCTCATCCGTTTTAATCTTATCATTTACAAGGCGGTACCATCTTTCATCCAGCGTAAGAATAGGAATATTAGTAAATACTCCTTTATTTTTTAATGCATCATATGTGATTTCAGACATTGACAATCCCCCTTAATGATATCAATCCTTATTAGCTATAGTATATGAAAGCCTCATAAGACTCTCTGACAAATGGACATTCTCAACTATAACATCATCAGGAAGATTAAGGTCAGTATGCGCAAAGTTCCATATTGCCTTAATTCCGGCATCTGCAACACGTTTTCCTATCTGTCTTGCCGCTTCCTTAGGGATGGTAAGTGCTACTATCTCTATGTTATTCTCCTGTATAAAGTTCTCAAGATTGTCCATCATCATAATACTTATATTGTCACGGATAACCTGTCCCTCAAGAGCCTTATTGCTGTCAAATACACCACAGACAACAAAACCTCTCTTCTCAAAGTCCGCATAGTTGACTATGGCTCTTCCCAGATTACCAGCACCAATAATAATCATATTATGCTTTCTATCTATTCCTAATATCTTTCCTATTTCATCATAAAGATACTTTACATTATAGCCATAACCCTGCTGTCCAAAACCGCCAAAGTTGTTAAGGTCCTGACGTATCTGTGAAGCTGTGACTTTCATCTTTGCACTTAAATCCTTTGATGATATTCTCTGGACACCGCTTTCTATTAACTCACCGAGATATCTGTAATATCTGGGTAATCTTCTTATAACTGCTGCCGATATTTTCTTACTATCTTCCATAACCAACTATCCTCTGTTTCTGTACATATGACACCACATAATATCCATAATCAGATGCTTTTGACCCTGGTATCTTAATTATGTGATGTTTCATATATACTATAATTACATTTTAAATATGTCTAAAATATGCCGCCTTACTTTTCACATAATAGGCTGCAAAATGCTCTGTTAATTATATAACAATTATCCGTGTGTGTCAAAATGTAAAAAAACACAACTAATCTTACTAAAAGTCTGCGTTTTAACCAAGCACTCTCTTTGCTATATCTACCGACTCTTTCGCATCCTTTGAATAAAAGTCTGCGTGTATCTCTTTGGCGTACTCAGGCGTAAGCACAGCACCGCCAACCATAATCTTACAGTCTAGATTATTTTCGTGTATAAGCTCTATCGTCTTTTTCATAGATACAAGTGTAGTTGTCATAAGTGCTGAAAGTCCGCAAAGCTTTGCATCATTTTCTCTTATGGCATCTACAACTGCCTGATACTCTACGTCCTTTCCAAGGTCGATAACCTCATAGCCGTAGTTTTCAAGAAGTACCTTTACAATATTCTTTCCAATATCGTGAACATCACCCTTAACTGTGGCTATTACTATCTTTCCCTTGCTTACCGGCGCATTGTTGCTCATAACCATATGATTTCTTATAACTTCAAATGCTCCCTGTGCAACACCAGCCGCCATAATAAGCTGTGGAAGGAATAATGTTCCCCTTTCAAATTCGTCACCTATCTTGTCAAGTGCCGGAATAAGTGCATTATTTACAATCTCCATAGAGTCCATGCTTGAAAGAAGTTCTTCTGTTATGGCTGCGCCCTCATTTTTAAGTCCCTTTTCCACGGCATAGAATAAGTCATCACAGGTATAGCTGCCCTTTTTATCCTTAAGATTAATGCTGCTGCCTGAGCCTGTACTCTGCGCACCCACTGTTCCTGCATTTCCAGCACCTGCATTAGCTGTTCCCATATTCATAGGATTAATCTTGCTTACATTTGGCATAGATGCATATGCCTTTATATAATCAACGGAATTCTTATCTATATTGGCAAGCAGCTTGTATGCCCTCACTGCGCCCATCATCTCATATATGTTAGGATTGATGATTGCAAGGTCAAGTCCGTTCTGCATAGCCATAGTAAGGAATATATGATTTACAAGCACTCTGTTAGGAAGTCCGAAGGATATATTCGATACACCGAGTACTGTCCTTAAGCCAAGCTCATGCTTTACTGTATACAGGGCATTGAGTGTTTCCATAACCCCCTCCTGCTCTGCTGAAGCTGTAAGTGTAAGACAGTCAATATATATATCCTCCTTAGGTATTCCTATGGCAACTGCCCTGTCCATAATCTTTTTCGCTATGGCAACTCTGTCCTCTGCCTTCTTAGGAATACCATCCTTGTCAAGTGCAAGACCGATAACAGCAGCTCCATACTTCTTAACTATAGGAAGAATATTATTAAGTGAATCCTCCTCACCATTGACCGAATTCACGATTGGCTTTCCGTTATATATCCTTAAGGCTGAGTCAAGAACCTCTGGAATAGTTGAGTCAAGCTGTAAAGGTACATCCACAACTGACTGTAATGACTTAACTGTATCTATCATCATCTGTCTTTCATCAATACCTGGAAGTCCTACATTTACATCAAGTATATCCGCCCCTGCACCTGTCTGTTCAAGTGCCTGTCCTAATATGTAGTCCATATCGTTATCAATAAGTGCCTGCTTAAATATCTTCTTTCCTGTCGGGTTAATTCGCTCGCCTACTACTCTTGGCTGGTCGACTACAACTGTCTTTGTTGCCGAACACACTGCCGATGGAATAACAACAGGCTCCTTCTTAGGATTGCCCTCTTTGTTCAGCATAGCTGAAAGCTCACTTATGAACTCTGGTGTTGTACCGCAGCAGCCTCCGAATACCTTTATTCCATACTTTCTTAAGTCCTTCATAAATTCTGCAAACTGTTGTGCATTAACATTATAAAGGTTAGTAACAGGGTCAGGAAGTCCTGCATTTGGCTTAACTATGACCGGAAGATTAGTCCACTTTGTAAGCTCCTCTATAACAGGCTCTAACTCCTTTGGACCAAGTGAGCAGTTGACACCTATTGCCTCAACTCCAAGTCCTGATACAGTAAGTGCGAAGGCTGATATCTGGCATCCTGTAAATGTACGCATATTTTCCTCAAATGTCATAGTTGTCATAATAGGAAGTGAACTGTTTTCCTTTGCCGCAAGCACTGCAGCCTTGACATCCAAAAGGTCAGTCATTGTTTCAAATACAACAAGGTCTGCACCAGCCTTTTCACCTGCTTTTACTATCTCGGCATACATTTCATAAGCTTCCTCAAAGCTTAATGTTCCTGTTGGCTCTAAAAGCTGTCCGATAGGGCCTACATCAAGAGCTACAAGTGCCTCCGGCTTTACATTGTTACATGCTGTTCTTGCATTCTTAATACCTGCTGTTACAAGCTCATCAACTGAATGTCCGCACTCCTCAAGCTTATAACTGTTTCCGCCAAATGTGTTGGCATATATAATATCTGAACCAGCATTAAGATACTTTTCGTGTATAGATATTAAAAGCTCTGGCTGTGTGATATTAAGCATTTCCGGTGTTTCACCCATCTTCATGCCTGCTGCCTGTAGCATAGTTCCCATACCACCATCAAGAATCACATAATCCCTTTTTAAAAGTTCCTTTAACTTATTATCCATTGCAATGTCCTCCTGATTCCCTGAATCTGCATGTTCCCTTAAGATTGCACGACATACAGCCTTTTCTTTTGGTACTTACCTCACCTGTTGTAAGTCCTATAACCGCTGTAACTGACTTGGTCGGTGTCATCATATAAGTCTTTCCTACAGTTAATCCTACAAGTCTTTGTGCATTAAGCACCTTTAGAAAATCGCCCTGCTGTGAAAGAGGCAGATCCCCATAGCCTATGCCAAACCTGAAGGTCTGGTTGTACTCTGGCAGCTCTTCTTTTATTATGCGTTCAAGCTTATCGCATACCTGCTCTATTCCGGCACTTGCAAGACTGTCTGCCACAACAGCCTTTGCAAGGTCAGATGCCTGCAGGACACGAAGCATCCTGTCTATGCCATCAGACAACGTAACTGCTATAAGCGCTGCCTTATCACAGCCTGTAAGGTGTTCCTTTATGGAATTACCTTTGAGCACCAGTCCTGTGCCTTCAATCTCTACGCCGTCATCTGCCTGTTTTACATCAACAACTCTGTAAGTATATCTTGGAACCGCTGCTTTAATAACTTTCGCCTCGCACTCATCTATGAGCCTCTCAACCGTTTCATCTGCACCTATTCCTTTGTAACCAAGATATCTTAATACCTCTTTACGGTTTATATTTTCAAGTGTAATCTGCTTTCTCATAGAAACACTCCTTCCCGTATTTTAATTAATCACGGTTTTTCTTAGACTTATCTCTGTTCTTATGTTTTGACTTTCCGTGGCTCTTTCCTCTTGTCTGGTTAGCCTTCTCCATATTGACACGGCGTCCCTTTATCTGGACATTGTCATTCATCGCCTTAAGCACTTTTTCAGCGTGAATTGCCGGTACATCAACAAATGTATAGTTATCCATCATATCTATGGCACCGACAAGCTTCCCTGGCATACCTGATTCGCCTGCTATCGCACCAAGGATATTAGATGGCTTTATCTTATCCTTTTTACCTATATTAATAAAGAGTCTTACCATTCTTGAATCATCTTTATCTATATCAAAGTGGAAGTTCTCAACTTCATCCTCTCTTTCAAGCGTATCACCGATAAGCATCTTAAGAAGCGCTGCTGCCATATCCATAGATGTATATTCTTCCTGATTAACATGCTCTTCAACAAGATTAACCATATCTGTAAGTCCGCCCTCTTCGATAGTCTGCTTAATCTTTTCAAACATATTGTCAACCTTTGTGTTCTTGACATCGTCAAGTGATGGAACCGGCTTTGCAAGAATTTTAGTCTTACAGTAACGCTCAATATCCTTTAACTTATAGACTTCCTTTCCGCTTATGAAGGAAAGTGCCATACCTGACCTTCCGGCTCTTCCTGTACGACCTATTCTGTGTACATAGTATTCTTCATCCTGTGGAATATCATAGTTAAATACCATATCCACATCATCTACGTCTATTCCTCTTGCGGCAACATCTGTAGCGATAAGTATATCTACTTTACCACTTCTGAAATCATCCATAACCCTGTCACGCTGCTGCTGCTTCATATCTCCATGTATACCGTCTGCAAAATAGCCTCTGCCCTTAAGCTCAGATATAAGCTCGTCTACCTGTCTTTTAGTGTTACAGAATACAACTGAAAGTCTTGGATTGTATATATCTATAAGTCTGCAAAGAACTTCTGTCTTATTCTTAGGTCTTACCTCATAGTAGAACTGCTCAATATTAGATACTGTAAGCTCTTTTCTTACAACCTTTATAACCTTTGCATCCTTCTGGAAGTTTCTTGCTATATCCATAATAGCCTTTGGCATAGTCGCTGAAAACATAACAGTCTGTCTGTCCTGTGGAGTATCAGTAAGAATAGTTTCCATATCCTCCCTGAATCCCATATCAAGCATTTCATCTGCCTCATCAAGAATAACCATATTGATATTATCAAACTTGACAGTCTTTCTTCTCATATGGTCCATAACTCTTCCCGGTGTACCTACGATAATCTGTACGCCGGTCTTTAAAGACTTAATCTGTCTTACTATCTCCTGACCGCCATACACTGGAAGCACCTTTATATCACTCATATACTTGGCGAGCTTTCTTATCTCCTCTGCCACCTGCACTGCAAGCTCTCTTGTAGGGCATAAAACGATTGCCTGTGGCTTTTTAATCTGTGGATTTATCTTCATAAGCATTGGGATAGTGTAGGCTGCTGTCTTACCTGTACCTGTCTGTGCCTGTCCAACTACGTCTATTCCCTCACATACTGCCGGAATTGCCTGTGTCTGTATAGGTGATGTTTCCTCAAAACCCATATCCTCAATAGCTCTTAATATTCTCTCGTCAATGTTTAATTCTTCAAATTTCATTCATTTCCTCATTTCTTTTCTTCTTATGGAACCGCTTACCTGCCTGTGCCTTTCGCGTATTTTCGTTCCATTATTAATAATATCTCTTTTTATTTATGCTTAACTTATAAATAATACATTACTGTTGCTGATAAGTCAAAATATATTACATTTGTTTATTGACTTTTTTCACCTTTGCATTTTTACCAAAAAACAAGTATTATGGTAAGATGGTGTGCGTGTAAATGTTATTTTACCCCACTAATTTATCCCGATTGCTGTATTTTTATAATTCAGGCAGTCACAATGATTATATCTTTTTATAGAAAGGACTCTTATATACTTATGATATTATCCTGCAATAATATAAGCAAATCATTCGGAACAGACGTTATCATAAAGTCCTGTTCCTTTAATATTGAAGACCACGAAAAAGCCGCTATTATCGGTATCAACGGAGCCGGCAAGTCTACTCTTTTAAAGATAATCACAGGTCTTGAACCTGCTGATACAGGACTTGTCACCCTAGCCAAAGATAAAACTATTGGGTATCTTGCCCAGCAGCAGAACTTAGGCTCAGATAACACCATATACGATGAATTATTGTCTGTTAAGCAGTTCATACTTGATATGGAACAGGAGCTGCGTGATATTGAAAAGCGTATGAATACTGCCAAAGATGATGAGCTTGAAGCTCTTATGAAAAAATATTCTGACCTCAACCATAAGTTTGAGATGAACAACGGTTATGCATACAAAAGTGAGATTACCGGCGTTCTTAAAGGTCTTGGTTTTAAGGAGGCTGATTTTTCACTTAATGTAAACACATTATCCGGCGGTCAGAAGACAAGAGTTGCACTCGGAAAGCTTCTTCTTGCAAAGCCTGATATTATCCTTCTTGATGAGCCTACCAACCATCTTGATATGGAGTCAATACGCTGGCTTGAAAACTATCTTCTTAACTATAACGGTGCTGTGCTTATCGTTGCCCACGACCGTTATTTCCTTGATAAGATAGTAACTAAGATTATCGAGCTTGATAACGGCGAGGCTACTGTATTTTCAGGCAATTATACTGATTACGCTTCTAAGAAAGCCATATTGAGAAATATGAAGCTTAAGGAATACCTAAACCAGCAAAGAGAGATAAAGCATCAGGAGGAGGTTATAACAAAGCTTAAGCAGTTTAACCGTGAAAAATCGATTAAAAGGGCTGAAAGCCGTGAAAAAATGCTTGATAAGATAGAACTTGTCGATAAACCTCAGGAATTAAACGACAAAATGAATATAAAGCTTGAACCTAACGTAGTCAGCGGTAATGATGTTCTGACTATCAGGGAACTTTCCAAAAGCTTTGACGGCGTAACACTCTTTGACAATATTGACATTGACATAAAGCGTGGTGAACGCGTTGCCCTTATCGGTAATAACGGAACTGGCAAGACTACCATACTTAAGCTCATAAACGGAATAATAGAGCCGGACTCTGGTTCTATATATCTTGGTGCCAAAGTCAATATCGGCTACTACGATCAGGAACACCACGTTCTTGACCCTGACAAAACCATATTTGATGAGATAAGAGACTCTTATCCTGACCTTAATAATACCCAGATTCGTAATACTTTAGCCGCATTTTTATTTACAAACGAAGATGTATTTAAGTATATACGTGACTTAAGCGGTGGCGAGCGTGGACGTGTATCCCTTGCGAAGCTTATGCTCTCTAACGCGAACTTCCTTATACTCGATGAGCCTACCAACCATCTTGATATTGTTTCAAAGGAAATTCTTGAAAATGCGCTGAATAATTACACTGGTACTGTGCTCTTCGTATCACACGACCGTTATTTTATCAATGCTGCCGCAACAAGGATAATTGAACTTTCTAACAAATCTGTTGTTAATTATATAGGTAATTATGATTATTATCTTGAAAAACGGGATATACTTAGTGCAAAGCCTGAAAGCAGCACAGCAGATGGTGAGCACGCAAAGAAGGCTGCCGACTCCCGTGCAAGCTGGCAGGAGGAAAAGGTTAAGCAGGCACAGCTTAAAAAAATTAAAAATGAACTCAAGCGTACAGAGGAGCGTATCGCCAAAGTTGAGGAACGCATAGAGGAACTTGATAATATGTATGCAGACCCCGCCATAAGCAGCGACACTGCAAAGCTTATGGAAATACACACTGAAAAAGAGGCTCTAAGCACTGAACTTGATGAGTTATATGACAAATGGGGTGAACTTACCGACTTATCATAAATCACCATAATATGCGCATCAGAGCTTTCAAACCACCTGTTATTATAGGGTAAACACACGAAAAATGCCGAAAAAAGGCAATTCTTAAGCGGTTTTTATTGACAAAAGTACACATATGGAGTATAAATAATCTATACTTATTATTACTTATTTCATTTAAGGAGGATGTAGTTTATTATGAATAAGACAGAGTTAGTTGCTGCAATCGCAGAGAAGGCTGAACTTTCTAAGAAGGATGCTGAGAAGGCTTTAAAGGCTTTCACTGAAACAGTTGCTGAAACATTACAGAATGGTGATAAGATCCAGTTAGTTGGTTTTGGTACATTTGAAGTAGCTGAAAGAGCTGCCAGAACAGGTAAGAATCCTCAGACAGGTAAGGAAATTAAGATTCCTGCTTCTAAGGCTCCAAAGTTCAAGGCTGGTAAGGCTTTAAAGGATACTGTTAATAAGTAATTTTAGAAAAAGTGATTTTTCTGATAACATTACGGCTGTCACTTAGGTGGCAGCCTTTTTTATTAAAGCGCAGAAAGGATTAACTATGGAAATAGAAAGAAAGTATCTGGTTTCACACATACCAGATAATCTAAGCGAATATCACTGCCGCCAGATAGAACAGGGTTATCTGTCAACTAATCCTGTGGTAAGGGTAAGGCGTGACAATGATGAATATTACCTGACTTATAAGGGAAAAGGTATGATGGTACGTGAAGAATATAATCTTCCACTTAACAGGGAGGCTTATGAACATCTTATCCAGAAAGCTGATGGTAATGTAATCACCAAGAAAAGATATGAAATACCTGACAATACGGGATACACCATTGAGCTTGATATATTTGAGGGTGTATTTGCCGGAACTGTATTAGCTGAGGTTGAGTTTGACTCTGTTGAGGAAGCTGACAGCTATGTTGCACCCGAATTTTTTATAAAGGATGTAACAACTGACCCACAGTATCATAACAGCAATATGAGCAAAAAGAGGTTTGACTAATGAAAAAACTAACAGACATATTAGATATACACCCTGATATAGCTCTTGAAACGCTCCAGAGGGCACGTATGGCAGCTATAACACTTATTAAGTGGCTGTTATGCTCTACCCTGTCCGGCGCTTTCATCGGGCTTGTTGGCGCGCTTTTTTATAAGGCCCTGCAATACGTGACTAATATAAGAACAACCTACAGTTTTACGCTTTTTTTACTGCCTGCAGCCGGTCTTATAATTGTTTTTATGTACAGGCTTATGAATGAGTCGAATAATACCGGTACTAACCTTGTCATAACTGCCATACAGTCAGATGCCGAGGTTCCTGTAAAGGTTGCACCGCTTATTATTATCTCAACACTGCTTACACACCTGTGCGGCGGTTCTGCCGGACGTGAGGGTGCTGCACTGCAGGTTGGCGGTTCACTCGGCAACTTTTTTGCAAAGCTGTTCCACTTTGATGACAAGGACACACGTATTATGATTATGTGCGGAATGAGCGCCTGCTTCTCAGCTTTATTCGGAACACCAATATCGGCTGCCATATTCTCTATGGAGGTCATAAGTGTCGGAGTTATGTACTATGCCGCTCTTGTTCCCTGCATTATATCAGCGCTTATCGCACAGGGAATTGCCGGACCTTTCGGTATCACACCGACAGCCTTTGTAATCGGTGAATTATGCAGCTTTAACCTGTCAACAGCGGTGCGCTTTATTATTATGTCCATATTATTTGCGCTGACAAGCATAGCCTTCTGCTACATACTTCACACATCTGCAAAGCTGTATTCCACATATATCGAAAATCCTTATGTGAGGATAGTTATTGCAGGTATATTAGTAATTGCATTAAGATACATCACCGGAACAACTGATTATCTTGGCGCTGGTGCACCTATCATAGCCTCCAGCTTTTTATCAAGCTGCGCTTGGTATGTATTCATACTTAAAATGCTTTTTACAGCCGCAACTCTTGGCGGTGGCTTTAAAGGCGGCGAGATAGTCCCTACACTTTTTGTCGGTGCAGCTCTTGGAAGCTTTCTTGCACCTTTATTCGGGCTTCCTGTCGGTCTGTGTGCCGCGTGTGGTATGGTAAGTGTATTCTGTGGCGTAACTAACTGCCCTCTCACATCATTTATCATATCTGTTGAAATGTTTGGTATATCATCTATGAAGTTTGTCATAATATGCATAGCCATAAGCTATATGCTGTCGGGCTACTACAGCCTGTATAACAGTCAGAAGATTGTGTACTCTAAGTACAGGACAGAGTATATTAACCGGAGGTCGCACTAAGGTATATGCCTCATATTCAGTATTGCATATGAACAACATAATGCGTATATAGAGATTATGTATATAAAATGTGCATAATAAAAGCAGCTTACATATATTAATAGGAAGCCAATATTACACAAGATATATTCAGACAGATAAAAAATACTTATAATAAAAGCAGATATTCCAAGATGCTGCAATATTTAATGATACGCTCTTTTCTACATAGACAAGTTTTTATTGTTTCACATGTCTACCTAGAAGCGGGCATATCAAAATCATTGTCAGCCCCCTGAATATCTGCTTTTTTATTTTTTAATATATATTTACTCAGCTGTGCATATCTGGAAAAGCTTCTGCTCTTCTGGACTATCGGGTGTTCACCCTATCAGACCAAACCCTGACAAAATGCTTTGTACAGGCACAGCATTTTAACAGACTTCTATCTGTCACAGTTCATCGCTTACGCACTTATTTATAAAAGTCAGACTCTGGCATCTTACCGCCAACTGCTGCCGGATTAGCATCATATAATACTGTAAGATACTTGCTTATCTTTGTCTTTGCCTCATCGCCTGTGATCAATGTTATGTTACACTTTGGAATAGCCTGCTTTGCTACTGCCGCCTTTGTTATATCATACTTCTCTACAAGCTCTGCTGCTGAGTCTACATTTGCATGTACATAGTCAACCGAAGTCTTATATTCCTCAAGGAACTTATTAACAGCCTCTTTATTATTATTGTAATACTCAGTGTTTACAACAATAACACCTGTTACAACGCTGCTGCCATCATTCGCTGTCTTTTCCCATTCTGCTGTTACATCAAGAGCTATCTTTACATCCTGATTATTCATAAGAACTGTTGTTGCAAATGGCTGTGGAAGCATAGCGATAGTTTCTCCCTTTGCCGAAGCCATAATAGTCGCTACCTCTGTTGCCTCTGACTTGAATTCTATAGTCACATCCTTATCAGGGTCAATTCCATTAGATGAAAGAAGATATCTTAATGTGTATTCAGGTGTTGTTCCCTTGCCTGTTGTGTATATAGTCTTTCCCTTAAGGTCTGCTACTGACTTGATTTCTCCCTTATTATCAAGTATATATAATACTCCAAGTGTGTTAATACCAACCACAGAAACTTTTCCCTGACTCTTGTTATAAAGAGTTGCTGCTGCATTACAAGGCATAGCTGCTATCTGTACATCCCCTTTTATAAGGTCTGCTGTAAATGCATCTGCTGCCGCTTCTATCTGAAATGTATAGTTATTCGCTGTCTTCTTGTCTTCATTGTCATTCATAAGCTTAACCATACCAATAGCTGTAGGTCCTTTAAGCGCTGCAACCTTTATATCCTGACTCTCATAAGCCTTTGATGTTATAGTGCTCTCCTCTGTCGTATTCTGTGTGCTGTTCTGTCCACAGCCAGTAAATACAGCTGCAGCCATAACTAATATAAGCATAACTGCCGCTAACTTACTTACTTTCTTTTTCATAACGTTATTCCTTCCATTCCTTTATTATTATCTGAAGTGACGATACTCCATTGTATACATTGATATCCGGATAATACACGATAAGTATCCTGCTTCCAGCCTTTGGAACCGGGTCTTTATCACTTATCCCAAACTGTACCGCCTGCACAATATAGCCTTCTTTAGTTTCTAACTGCATCTTTAATACATTACGGTTCTTTCCAATGATACTGGCAGTCTTTACATAAAGGTCCCTGTCTGCAAATACCGGTTTTTCATTTCCCTTGCCAAATGGTTCTAACAGCTTTAACTGTCCGACAAGTCCCATACTTGCATAGCCTACAGGCATTGGAACATCTATCCATGTCTTTGGAATAAGGTCACTGTCATCAAGTGTGGCATTGTCGTTTAACATCTTTCTGAATACGTCAATGTCAGCCGTTTCTAATGATAACCCAGCAGCCATAGGATGTCCACCATATTTAGTGAGAACATTTTTACATTTATTAATCTCCTCATACATATTATAGCCTTCTATCGAACGTCCTGAGCCTTTGGCACCCTCTTCTGCGTTCGTTATTACAAATGTAGGTCTGTAATATCTTTCTTTAATTCTTCCTGCGATAATACCTGCGATACTCTCGTGGCAGTCAGGAAGATATATGACAAGCACCCTGTCCTTTAACATATCATTCTTCTCAACAAGTTCTATGGCTTTGGCTGTTTCATCCTCTGTCATCTGCTTACGTTCGGTGTTGAGTGTGATAAGCTCTCTTGCCATATTATGCGCCTCTTCCGTATTCTTACACAGCATAAGCTCTATAGCCTTTCTTGCCGTATCAAGTCGTCCACTCGCATTAAGGCACGGACCTATCACAAAACCTATATGATATGAACTGATATTATTAATATCAACTCCGCACTCCTCAACAAGCGCCTTAAGTCCTGTATTAACAGTGTGTGCTATATGCTTTAAGCCATACTTTACGACAACCCTGTTTTCATCTATAAGGTCGACTATATCACCAACCGTAGCTATCGCCATAAACTCCCTGTATTCTTCCATATCCTTTGTATCAAGCCTCAGGCGTTCATATATAAGGCTTATAAGCTTATATGCCACCCCTGCGCCGCACAACAGCTTGAAAGGATACTGACAGTCCTCCTGCTTTGGATTAACAACAGCATCGGCGGGAGGAACCCTGTACTCTTTTACTCCGTTCACCTCGTCAAATGGAACATCGTGGTGGTCGGTAACTATAACTGTCAGACCATTTTCCTTGGCATACTTCACCTGATTATATGCGGCTATTCCGTTATCACAGGTTATTATAGTGTCAATTCCTTCATTGATTGCATTATCGATAAGATGTTCATTAATACCATAACCATCATTAATTCTGTGTGGAACAACATAGTCCACATCTGCGCCCGCAGCCATAAGCCCTTTATATAATATATATATAGAACATATACCATCTATATCGTAATCGCCTATTATCCTTATTTTACATTTATCCTTAATCTTCTGTGTTATTATATCCACGGACAGGACAGCATCCTTCATACTTTCCGGATTATGCATATCATTAATGTCACCATTCAGGTACATATCAATAGCGGCATCACCACATATATCACGGTTTCTTATAATTCTTGCTATAACCTGGTCTATGCCGTACTTTCCTGCTATACCCTTGAAGTCTGCCCTCTTTGCGTATACTCTCCAGTCGCTTCTCATAACTACTCCTAACTATATTGTAATGTCAGTCCAATAAATGGGTCTTTCCTGATTAATCCCGTATTAATAATCCTGTATGCAGCTAAAAAGCACCCGTATCATAATACAGAACATAACTTAATAATTCTGTATACACTGATACGGATGCTTTTATAAGGCTTTAAAGGTAATTAAACGCTTATACCTGAGCGCCGTCTGGACCTATCTTGGCTGCCTTTTCCTTCTTGCTTATAGCTTCATCTATAACGCCTCTCTTCTTTCCACCAAGTATGTACCAGAATGAACTTGTAAGGAATACTGAAGAGTAAAATCCGCAGATAATACCTACAATAAGTGGAAGTGAGAACTCTTTTACTGATGTAACACCAAGTATATAAAGCATTACAAGCATTATAAGAGTTGTTATAGTTGTATTGATATTTCTTGTTATTGTGCTTGTTACGGCTGAGTTCACAAGCTCTGTTATGTTAGTCTTAGAGTTAGCACTCTTTAACATTTCTCTTATTCTATCAAAGATAATGATAGTACCATTGATTGAGTAACCTACGATTGTAAGCATACAAGCGATAAATGTGTTACCTACAGGTACTCTGAATACTGCATAGAATGTAATAACTACTAATACATCCTGTAAAAGAGCCATAACAGCTGCAAGCGCAAACTTAATATCCCTGAATCTTGCAAAGATATATATAAGCATAGCGATTGTTGCAAGTACTACTGAAAGAATGGCATTCTTCTTCATAGTGCTGCTGACTGATGAACTGATAGTATCAGATTCTACTATAGAACCGTCCTGAAGTGGATACTTCTCTGTAACAGCGGCTTCTACAGCTTCTCTCTGTTCAAGTGAAAGGTCCTTTGTCTTGAAAGTTACCTTTGTAGAATTCTGAACCTTCTGCTGCTGGACTTCTGTTATTCCGGCTGCATCCTTAATAACAGGGATAATTCCATTTTCAATCTCTGACTGTGAGTATTCCTTATCAAATGTAAAGCTTGTTGTTGAACCACCAACGAACTCAAGGCTGAAATTAAGTGCCCTATTACCTGTTGCACTCTGTACTCCCATAGCTACAAAACCAACAACGATAAGAACAACTGATACTGTAATAGTCCATTTTCTTATAGACAGGATATTATATGTTCTTCTATGAACTGTCTTACCATACATGCTTTCCTTTGTAAGTCCAAAGTTATAAAGAAGCTTCATAATAACCTTTGTTATTACAAGGGCTGTAAATATTGATACGATATTACCAACTGCAAGAGTTGTAGCGAAGCCCTTAACAGGACCTGTACCAAATATATAAAGAACTATGGCTGCGATAAGTGTTGTTACGTTACCATCAACGATAGCTGATGTAGCCTTGTTGTAACCTGCAAGAATAGCACTTTCTACACTCTTTCCAGCAGCAATCTCTTCTCTGATACGTGTATATATAATAACATTGGCATCAACCGCCATACCGATACCAAGGATAATACCTGCAATACCAGGAAGTGTTAATGTAAGGTCATATACACTTACAAGGAAAAGAACAAGAGTTGTGTATATTATAAGTGAAAGTGTAGCAACTACACCAGGTACTCTGTATATTGCAATCATAAATATACATAAAAGTACGAAACCAATACCGGCAGCGATAAGACTTGAATGGATAGCATCCTGTCCTAACTGCGCACCTACAATATTAGAGCTTACTTCATTAAGTGTAAGTGGAATAGAACCAATTCTTATATATGTAGCAAGATTGTCTGCTGCTTCATATGTTTCCATACCTGTGATAGAAGCGCTTCCACCTGTGATAGCTGTATTAACTGTTGGATAGCTTACAACAGCGCCATCATATATGATATAAATTCTGCTTCCTATATTCTTAGATGTAGCATCTGCAAACTTTTCTGAACCTTCATCTGTAAATGTAAGTGATACACCATAAGGTGTGCTTTCATTAGATGATGTGTCTGAATAAGCCTGTGCTGCCTTAACGTCTGAACCAGTAAGAAGTGGTGTGTAATCTTCTCCCTGTGACCATGCTGTATATCCTGTATAATCAAGGAATTCAAGCGAACCAGGTGTTCCTAATTCTGTAAGAATTTCATTAGCATCTGTAACACCAGGAATTTCAACTGTAATTCTCTTATCGCCTTCCTTGTATACCTGGGATTCGGTACTTCTTCCTTCAATACGTTTCTCAAGCTTATAGATAGTATCCTCTATATCCTGAGAAGTTGGATTATCTTCCTGAATCTCATATGTTATGCTGACACCACCTGCAAGGTCAAGACCAAGATTGATGTCCTTAGCACTGCCATAGCCCTTGCCATTCATTCCAAATATTGTTGTAAGTGTAAGACCCACAAGCAGCATAAGAATGATTATGCTATAGCTAATCTTCTTAGTTAAACTGTACTTCATGTTACCTTTAATACTCCCTTCAATACATTTCTTTTAATCTTCTGCCATCGCAGCTCTTATCATAATTGCACATTCAATTCTCTTCTTCTGCATTTCGCAGCCAACATCATATGCATCATTGATATTGCCATGGAAATTGTAAGAGTTAGCGGCACACCCACCACTACAGTAGAACTTGGCAAAACAGTTCTTACATTTTTCCTTTGAATATACATTACAATTCTTAAAACTATCTCTTATATCGTTACGGGTAATTCCTTCATCAACATTACCCATAAGGAAATCTTCGTTACCTACAAACTGATGACATGGATAGAAATCACCCCAAGGAGTAACTGCTAAGTACTCACATCCTGAACCACATCCTGATAATCTCTTAGCCACACAAGGACCACCGCTTAAGTCTATCATAAAGTGGAAGAAGTTAAAACCGTTTCCTGCCTTCTTTCTCTTTATAATCTCCTTTGCAAGCTTATCATACTGCTCAAATATTATTGGAAGATCTTCTTCTCTTATGGCATATGAATCTGTTGGCTGTGCTACAACAGGCTCAACTGATATCTGCTCAAAGCCCTCATCTGCCAGATGAAGAACATCTTCTGAGAAATCAAGATTATTATGTGTAAATGTACCTCTTACATAGTAGTTCATCTGGTTACGGCTCTCTGCAACCTTCTTGAACTTAGGCATAATAATATCGTATGAACTTCCGTGATTGTTTCTTGTTGGACGCATAAGGTCATTAATTTCCTTACGTCCATCAATACTAAGTACTATATTGCCCATCTCTTTATTGGCAAAGTCAAGTATCTCATCATTAAGAAGGATACCATTTGTTGTAAGTGTAAATCTGAACTTCTTATTATGTTCTTCCTCAAGGCTTCTTCCATACTCTACAAGCTGCTTTACAACTTCAAAGTTCATAGTTGGCTCACCACCAAAGAAGTCGACTTCAAGGTTTCTTCTTGAACCTGAGTTAGCTACAAGGAAATCAAGTGCCTTCTTACCTACCTCAAAGCTCATAAGTGCTCTTCTTCCATGATATTCGCCCTCTTCTGCAAAACAGTACTTGCATGCAAGGTTACAGTCGTGTGCTATATGAAGACAGAGTGCCTTTACTACTGTAGGTCTGTCCTTAAAGGAATCGATATAAGGCTCATATATATCTTCTGTGAAAAGCTGTCCGGCTTCCTTAAGTTCAGCTATCTCTGAACAGGCTTCCTTAATATCTTCCACAGGATACTTATCCTTTAATTCTTCAATAATCTTATCTTCACTATTGTTCTCATAAAGTGCGATAATATCATAAACCATATCATCTACAACGTGTACTGAACCACTGTTTACGTCCAGAACTATATTGTATCCATTGTTTTTATACTGATGTATCATAAATAAATAATCCTCAATTCTAATCTTAAATGATAACTTATTTCTATCATATTACAGGCAGCCTTACTCTTCATAACCCACCTGTATTATACTCTTTGTACATAAGGAAAATAAGAGAGTGTCGAAATGTATTCACACTCTCTTACTTCTCTTAACATATTAACTTTTAATGATGTATGTATCAATAATCAATACTGAAAAACCACACCGAGTTAATTAGTTATTCTTATTCTCACAGCTCTGGTTACCAACTGTGCAAGATGTCTTACAAGCTGACTGGCAAGATGTCTGACATTCGCCGCATCCACCGTGCTTCATTGTATCCTTTAATACGCGATTGCTGATAGTCTTAATATGCTTCACAACAATACCTCCTTTTTGTTCATAACTATTAGAAGTATAACATATAGATGGAGTATTTTCAACTGGTTTCTTTTAATTCATGCTTATTAGATAAGCCCTAACGTTCTTAAGATAAATATCCAGCCAGTAAGGGTTATGCTTGATAATACAGTTGTGAGCACGATGATACTTGATGATAACACTTCATCATTATCCATACTCTTTGCCATAACATAACTTGTTACTGTTGTTGGTGAAGCCAGCATAATAAGCGCTGCGACAAGCTCCTGATTTCTAAAGCCAAGTGCAACACCGATTGGAATAAACACCGCTGCAAGACCTATAAGCTTTATAAATGTTGCCACAAGTGTAGGCTTTATCTTCTTTATAGCCTTTCTTCCCTCAAAACCTGCACCTATACATATAAGTGCTATTGGTGTTGCTGTCTGCGCTATGCTTTCTATTGTCTTATTAACAATAACTGGATACTTCATATTAAGCATTGACGATATAAAGCCTAATACAATTCCTATTATAATCGGGTTCTTAACAATATTGATACATGCCTTTTTGATATTATCCGTTTTATGGCTGACTGTCTTTTTAATCTTTATATCATCAGTAACAACTTCTTCATCATTACTTATCTTTTCAACTGTTTCATTTACATTAACCTCTTCTTTAAGAACTTTCTCAGGATGTGCCTTAAATGTAAGTACAACGACTGCAAATATGTTAAACAGTGGAACCGCAGCAACAATCATAAGCGGTGCCATTCCCGTATCTGAATACATATTCTGCACAAACGCCATTCCAAGAATAGCCGCACTGCTTCTACAGCTTCCCTGAATAAATGCACCCTTCTGCGTGTCATCCTTCATAAGTATTTCTGTAAATATCCAGACAAGCGAAAACATAAGTATTGTTACAATACTACAATATAAAACGAACTTCGGCTCGAACTGGCTCTTAAAGTCTGACTTTGAAAGGTCCCTGAATAAAAGTACCGGAAGTGCCACTTTAAAGACATATCTGTTGGCTACATTGGCAAAATGTTCATCTATAATGCCAATTTTTTTAATCACTCCGCCAAGCACCATAACAAGGAATACCGGCACTGTTGCATTAATACTGTATATAAAACTATCCACAATAATCTCCATTCCGCCGCAATATATGCTGATATTACAGCTTTTTGATGAATGGTTATATAATACTATTATCGTGGATAAAATGCAAATGTTCGAGCACTAACCAGCATCATCCTATTCCACCAAGTATTGCTCCCGCAACAAGTGCTATAAATGACAGTGGCACAAGCACATATTTTCCAAGAATAACAAACCACTTTCCTACCGGCTTATCCGCACCATTATTAACAGACTCCTCTGCAAACCTTTCTCTTTCCTGTACGCATCTGCACGCAATCACCAAATGCTTTTATTGGGCCACCTTTAGTTGCACGTCCTAGTGCCATCTCTTCAATAACACCTGTAGAACCTATTAATATAACAAATATTACATATGGTATTAAAAATTTGCTCATAGATTCAGTGTCATCTGCTTTTAATATTCCTGATGATGCGCATCTTCTTATGACCGAAGAAATATGCCTTGCTGTTTCCTCCTCACATCCACTTGCACATACAGGTCATATATCTATTGAACAGATGATGAATGAAAAATTTATTGACCTTGCTAATTCTCCATCATACACTGGTGTGTTCAACTCAATATTTAACCAGTGCAAAAGAACACCTGAAATAGCCTATTCCTGCAATGACTATATATTACAGGGAAAGCTTATAAGTCTGGGGTTAGGTGTATCATTTGTTGCCTCTGTAACATGGACAAGCAGCAGTCTTCCAGAAAATATCTGCCTTCTGCATATAGATGACTGTCCTCATTTCAGAAGTATATACTATCAGCCACTTGGTTCATTCCGTTCAGACAATCAACGCATATTTGAGCACCAGCTTGAGGAGTATTTCAAGAAACTTCAGTCCTGATATAACTCCATTATATGTCAGGGGGAATTCATATCCCCCACATATAACCCCCGTATTCACAGCATTTTGTATATATTACACTTACTTCGATTATTATTATGCCTGCACCTCAAGTGGTGTATTCTCACCCTTTTCAAAACATACAACACTTTTTATAGACGACTCAACCATATCTGATACAGCCTGATCTGTAAAAAATGCTACGTGTGGTGTAACTATAGTATTCTGGAATGACTTAAGTATAATATAATCATGGTTAACCACGAGGTCATTATACTTACGGTCGGTCCTTATAAATTCATCTTCACCTTCACAGCAGTCAGTTCCGACTGAACCTATTTTTCCACTTTCTATTGCTTCAATAAGTGCTTTAGTATCAACAAGCGCACCTCTTGCTGCATTTATCAGAACAACTCCATCTTTCATTTTAGCTATAGATTTTTTATTAATCATATGATATGTTTCATCACTTAAAAATGTATGAAGTGATATGATATCTGCTCTGGCATATAATTCATCAAGTTCTACATATTCAACATTATCAAGATTTTTTGCTGGATATGGGTCGTATGCTATTATTTTACATCCGAAACCTGAAAGATTCTGGATAACTGCTTTTCCTATTCTTCCTGTTCCAATAATTCCTACTGTCATATTCTGCATTTCATGACCGCATATAGGTCCAAGGGAATAATCTGCTGTATGTGAACGAAGCATAACATACAATGCCTTACGTATACACATAAGCATAAGCATTACCGTATAATTAGCTACAGAATATGGAGAATATCCACTGTGTGCAACTCTTATCCCAAGATGCTTAGCTGCTTCAAGGTCAATACTGTTATATCCTATTGTCCTGAAACCTATATACTTAATCCCCTCTTTTGACAGCTTTTCAAGTACTGATGCCGACAGGTCACACATTCCATCACACACCGACATAGCATCGCATCCTTTTACTTTATCAATATCTTGTTCTGTGAAACCATTATTATTAATCTTTAATTCAACCTTATATACATCTGCAAATGTATCAAAATACTGCTGTTCATCAGGTCTTACACTAAATGCTGCTATTTTCATATCTTTTCACTCCCTTATTACTTTATCCATTCATATGTCAGTTTTCCAAGTATCTCGATTCCCTTTATTATCTGTTCATCAGATGGTGTTGAATAATTAAGTCTGAATCCATTTGATTTCTGATTTTCATCAGCTAAAAATGCTGCTCCTGGAACTGAAAGAACACCCCTGTTTATAGCTTCTCGTACAAATGGTGCTGAATCCATTCCATCTGGTAAAAATGCCATTACAAAAAGTCCACCCTCTGGATGTCCAAATGTAACTGATGGATGGAATTCTTTCTTCATACAATCAAGCATAAGATTACACTTGTGCTCATATACCTTTCTTGACTCCTCAAGATGCTTGTCAAAATCATAATTGTTGATATATTCATTACAAATATACTGGAACAATACTGTTGAATGTACATCCGTACATTGCTTTGCAACCGTAAGCGGTCCTGTTAGTGACTTATTAAACACAAGAAAACCTAAACGGAACGCTGGTGCCATCACTTTTGAAAAACTTCCAGCATATATAACTCTTCCTTCTGTGTCCATAGACTTAATAGTTGGAACATTTTCACCTGCAAATCTTAACTCTCCATATGGATTATCTTCTAATATTGCAATATCATATTTACAGCAAAGCTCATATATTTTCTTTCTTTTTTCAAGCGAAGTTGTAATACCAGTTGGATTCTGGAAAGAAGGAATTGTATACAATAATTTTGCATTTGGATTAGCTTCCAATGCCTCTTTTAACGCATTTATATTCATACCATCCTGTTCCATAGGAATCCCTACAAGCTTAGCTCCATATGAACGGAATGTATTAAGACATCCTACAAATGCAGGTTCCTCTGTTAGTACTACATCTCCTTCATTTACAAGCGCTTTAGTTGTAAGGTCTGCGCACTGCTGTCCACCTGATACTATAAATAATTCGTTATCATCAAATTCAAAACCTTCTTTTGTTTCAAGATATTTTTTCATAGTATCACGAAGTGGTGTGTAACCTTCACTAAGTCCATACTGTAACAATGAAACCGGGTTCTCACCAAGTCCTTTGGCTGCAATTTCTTCTATTTCTTTACATGGAAAAGTTTCTGACGATGGATTACCTCCACCAAAAGATATAATATCCGCACTTGCTCCTAACTTAAATAATTCCCTTATCATAGAGCCGTGTACGCCTGATAAACGATTAGATATTTCATACTCCATTATTATGTCCTCCTGCATTACTATTTCATTTATTTGCACTAATTCTAGTATAATTAATTATAACTGTCTAATAGTAATTAGTTATTGAATTATAAATTATGGGAATACTTTCGGATGGCTTAAGGGGCGGAATTGTGTGCAAAGCACTCAATCCCGCCCCCTATATACTGCTCTGTTGATTTAGTGATACATCTACTTACCTGTTAAGTTAAGTTTTGCCAACAGCCAGATATAAGCTACGGGACGGTTGTCACGAATAATGCGCAGGATTCGCGACATCCGTCCCGTAGCTTATATCGTCCGTTCGTCACTACCGTGACATCACTAAACAACAATTCTATGCAAAGAACTCACCCAGTTCATCCGCAATCTTCTTTTCTACAACCTCTGCATCTTCCTTGCTCTTAGCACTTACACTTATATAAGTCTTAAGCTTAGGCTCTGTACCACTTGGTCTTACTACAACTGAGCAGTTGCCATCAAGGAGATACTTAAGTACATCTGACTTAGGAAGACCGTCAAGACCCTTGCTGTAATCAAGAACTGTGTTAATCTTCTTGCCAGCAAAGCTTTCAATCTTCTTTCCTTCTCCAACCTCTTCACGGAAAGATTCCATAATCTTCTGCATTTTCTCAAATCCTGCTGAACCTTCAAACTGATAAGAATGAAGAGTGTTGAGGCAGTAACCATACTTATCAAAAAGTTCATTGAGCTTGTCAAGAAGAGAAATGCCCTTAGTAGCATAGTAGCTGAACATTTCGCATATAAGGAATGCACCGTTAACAGCATCCTTATCTCTTACATAGCTTCCTGAAAGATATCCGTAAGACTCTTCAAAACCAAAGATATAAGAATCTTCCTTACCCTGCTTTTCAAGGAAACCAATCTGCTCTCCGATGAACTTAAAGCCTGTAAGAACATTGATAACTCTTACGCCATAATTCTTAGCAATCTGCTCTGCCATATCCATAGATACGATAGTCTTAACCATAACTGGGTCTGCTGGCATCTTGCCATGCTTAGTCCTCTGTGAACAGATGTAATCAAAGAGTAACATACCTGTCTGATTACCTGTTAATAGCTGATATTCACCATTCTTATCCTTAACAGCTATACCTACACGGTCGCAGTCTGGATCTGTTGCAAGAAGAAGGTCTGCATTGTTACGCTTGGCATAATCCATACCAAGTGCCATAGCTTCCTTAATCTCTGGGTTAGGATATGGGCATGTAGGGAAGTTGCCATCTGGAAAACGCTGCTCCTCTACTATAGTGATATTAGTATATCCCATTTCTTCAAGAGTTCTTGTAACAGGAATATAACCTGTACCATTAAGAGGGCTGTATACAATAGATACATCCTTGTTTACTTCCTCACCGAATAATACTGACTGACTCTTAACCTTCTCGATAAATGCTGTAAGAACATCATCTGATATGTACTCAATCTTTCCAGCCTTGACAGCCTCATCAAAGTCCACCTTCTTAACATCAGCAAATATGTCAAGCTTTTCTATCTCTGAAAGAACAGTTGCTGCTGCTTCTGTTGTCATCTGGCATCCGTCTGAGCCATATACCTTGTAACCATTATACTTAGATGGGTTATGAGATGCTGTAACCATAACACCTGCTGAAGTATGAAGATATCTTGTTGCAAATGATACTGTAGGAACCGGATTAAGTCTAGGCCATAAGTTCACCTTGATACCATTAGCTGCAAATACTGAAGCTGCTGTTTTAGCAAATACATCCGACTTTATACGTGAATCATAACCAATCGCTACAGATGGCTCTTCAAAAGACTTCACAAGATAATCTGAAAGTCCCTGTGATGCCTTAGCAACTGTATATATATTCATTCTGTTAGTACCTGCACCTATAGTTCCACGTAAACCACCTGTACCAAACTCCAGATCACGATAAAACGCATCTTCTATCTGTGCCTCATCCATATTCTTTAATGCGTCTGAAAGTTCTTCATCCTTAACGTTTTCTACCCAACGCTTGTACTCGTCCATATAAGACATAACATCATCCTCCATTACATAAATTAGTCGTCACTTCATCAATCTGCCTGACATAAGCGAATATATCCACAAATATTAAGTAAGTGACATAAAAACCCACTAAATCATAAAATATATAATACGATCATTGGTCTTTATCTTATTATACTCTATATTGGTAGTAATTAGCAAACTTTTATTTGATAAATATACAGTATTTTTAAGACATTTTCTGATTTTTTCTATAAATACAGACCTTATGATAAAATTTAAAAAATAAGCGCAAATTCTCCCTTACAACCTGATTTTAAAAAATGTACGTAAACATTTCACTAATAATACATTAAAAAATAGGCGTAAACACTCTACTACAATACAATTAAAAATTCCCTACAGACAAATATGCTTTTATGCCACCGCAGTGACCCGCACATCCGTCCATAAGGAATTTAATTTTATTATTTTATTGTCCGCCAGTAGTAAATACCGAAGCTACTGTCTTAAAGAGAATTTTTATATCAAGTCCTATACTCCAGTTGTCGATATAATCCAAATCCATCTTTACAATATCTTCAAAGTCAGTAACCGTCTTTCTTCCATAGGCCTGCCACATTCCTGTGATACCCGGCTTCATAGAAAGTCTTCTCTTATGATGTCCCTCATACTGCTTGAACTCATTGACCGTTGGTGGTCTTGTTCCCACAAGGCTCATATCTCCAAGAAATACATTGATAAACTGTGGGAGCTCATCAATACTTGTCTTTCTTATAAACTTACCGACCTTTGTTATACGTGGGTCATCCTTCATCTTAAACATAAGACCGCTCATTTCATTCTGTGCAAGAAGCTCTTTCTTTCTCTCCTCTGCATCCTGATACATTGAGCGGAACTTGTATATATAGAAGTATCGTCCATTCTTACCTACACGTTTCTGCTTAAAAAATACAGGTCCCTTTGACTCTATCTTAATAGCTGGAACGACAAATATCATCGCTATTAACATAATGAGCATACCTACTATAGAGCCGGCTATATCCATAGCTCTCTTTACAGCAAGCATTTTATAGTCGAATTCTCTGTTTGCAAATGTTACTACAGGAACATTTCCAACCATTCCAAGTGATGTTGAATATCCGTCAAAGCCATCAAGCACTTCTATTCTTATATGTACTGTTATACCCATATCCTCAAGGTGCATAACCATAGGATTAAGATGGCTTCTTATGCTTTCATTAACATCTATATAGACTTCGTCAACAATCTCATTTTTAATGTAAGTCATCATACTGTGGGCATTAGCCACTACTTTTACGCCATCAATCTCCTGACCTACCATATCCTCATCCATAACAACAAAACCGGCAAGTGTTCTTACCCAGTCCTCTTCTCTGTCAAGGTTATCCACAAGATGTTTCGCTCTGTCCTTCATTGTTATAGCTATTACACGTGCCGCTTTGTCCTCATTTCTTCCAAGGCCCTTAAGATACTTTTTCATAAGCTCCCTGCCCACTAATATAAGGACAACACTTATAAGAACTGTACATACATATACACCTCTTGGTATCTGGCTTTTTCTTGTAATAAGCTCATATACAGCAGCAGTTGCAGCAAATACTGCGACTTTGCATATAACGGCTCTTAATTCATCAAATCTGCCTCTTTTTAAGAACTTACCTTTACCATTGGTAAAGAACATTCCGACAAGTGCCGCAACAATAATGGTATCCAGATTCGTACTAAGCTGAACGATTGTTTTATCAATGCCCATATTCTTATATACAAACAGCCATGCCATACCAGATACATAATATGCGATAAGCACGCCCAAAACATCTATAAAAAATAATATTATATTTTGTACACTATCACGTGTTTTATTAGAATCGTTCAACATTCTCACATCCTCTGTTACTCTTATTAAATAATATCTGCCATACAATCCCCTGATGTCATTCCCTTTACTGTTGCCTATATATGTTTTTACTTGTTATCATCATCAAAGTCCATATCAAGGAGAAAATCTCCATCATACTCCTCTGTTCTGCTGCCTCTCTTCTTAAGAGGCACACCATTAACACTTCCCGGCTTATTAGCTGTGTTATTCTTATTACCTCCTGAAGACTGTGCATGTGAATTCTTTCTTGCAGCTACTGAACCAACGCTTCCTGCAACTGGCTTTTTACCATTCTTAGATGAAGAAGAAGTTCTCGAAGATGATGAACTGCCGCTTCTTGACCCAGAATTCTTTGCTGCTGAAGCCTCCTTAGCCTTTTCAAATGACTTATCTGGTGACTGTTCACTATGATAATTGCCATAATAGCTTCCATAGTACTTACCATAATACTTGCCGTAGTACTTACCATAATATCCATTTTCAGACAAATCAACCTTATTAAGAACACTACCAATAATCTTAATTTTAGTTTTCTTAAGCTGTTCCATAACATTCTGTGCAAACTTATAACTTACCTGATTAGCTGCAATTACAAGCACTGCACCATCACTTACTGTTGCAACAATAGCTGCATCAATAACTGAACCAAGTGGCGGCGTATCTATTATGACATAGTCATACTTTTCACGCATTTCCTTAACTGTATCCTTAAATAAAGGACTGTCAAGAAGCTCTGCCGGATTAGGTGGCACAGGTCCCGCAAGAATAACATCCATATTTTCTACATTTGTAGAATATATAACTTCCTCAAGAGTATTCTGACCTGATAAGAAATGTGTCAATCCCTTAATACCCTTCTTAACTCTGTAACGTCCTACTAATACTGACTTTCTTAAATCGCAGTCAATAAATAAAACTTTCTTGCCACCATCTGCGATAGATGATGCGAGATTCATTGTAACTGTAGATTTTCCTTCATTAGGTCCACAGCTGGTAAACATAACTACTTTAGTATCTTTTCCGCTAAGGAATATATTAGTTCGTAAGTTTCTATAACTTTCTCTTACCTGATAATTATCCTGCTGGGCATTCTCTATATTGATCTTCTGCATTCTAACTTTCCTCCAACCTTTCTTATTTTTTATTACTTACTTTTCTTTTTCTTCTTACTGTCATGTGGCTGTCCATTGTACTCTTCTTCTGTAAGAGGAATCAGTGAAAGGTTAGTTATACCAAGATACTTTTCAACATCATCGGATGTCTTGATAGTATCATCAAGTATGAAGTTAACTACAAGTACTGCTATTGCTAATACGATTCCAACCGCTGCACCAAGCAGTGTATTCTTCTTTACATTAGGGCTCGATGGTTCTGTTGCAACCCTGCCATATTCAATAACATTTACGCCTTCTATCTGCATAACAGAAGTTATCTGATTAGCTGATATATCAGCAACTGCATCAACTATATTTTTAGCTCTCTCTGGATCCGGGTCTGTTACTGTGACCTGGAGAACTCGTGAATCTGACTCTATCTCGCACTTAATCTTTGATACAAGCTCATCAGAAGTCATATCAAGTTCAAGATTTCTTATAACCTGCTCAACAACTGGAAGACTTGTTACAAGAACTTTATAATCCTGAACAAGCTGTGTAGATGACTGAATATCACTAAGTGTTGTTGTTGAACCATTCTGTCTGTTAATTATGTATAACTTTATTGACGACTGATACTGTGGTGTAATTGCTAATTCTGTTATTGAAAACGCTATAATTCCCACAGCAACTCCAGATACTATTATCACCCATATCTTTGATAAAAGCATTCTTAATATCTGCATTATATCAATTTCTACTTCTTCATTGTTATCCTGTCTAATATTAGTTTCCATCTTTTCTCCTATTTTCTATGTCTTACTCGTAACCTTAAGATACCTTCAATATATCTTCTTAAAATAATATGATGTCATTGGGCAGTGTTTATTTCACCTTTGACTTCTGCCATTTGACTGCTTCATAATTCTGCAATTTACATAATTCTTTGGCAGATTCATCTTAACATTTCAAAAGATTAACTATATATAAACTTAGAAAATTAATAGTTTATTAATTGTTGGTATCCTGATTGATTATATATACGCTAAGTTTACTTGTCAAGCCGGGTCAGCATCCCGATTATTAATTCATAATATGAATTATAGTTTCTACCCCCCCCTTGATTTATGCGACTTAAAGGTATTTTAACCCGGTAATCTTATGTAACAATGTTTTTAAAAAAGAACATAAAAATATCTGGATATCTACTATGATATCCAGATTAGCCATAATCAGGCATAGCAAATGCTATAAGCTACTAGCCGGAATCGAACCGGCGACCTACTGATTACGAATCAGTTGCTCTACCGACTGAGCCATAGTAGCATACTCTAATATAATACTATTGTATTATTTAATTGTAAAGACATATATTTATATTTTTTCAATATTTTTTCAACTATATAAAGTAGGACATATCGTGTCATACATTAAAACAACTCCGTTACAAGTCTATTTTGTGTAGAGATAAAACTGATTATATAATGTATTTTTTCCTTTCTCTATAAAAATTCATTTTTTTAATTTTTTTTGTAATTTCTTGTTGACAAACTATATATCACATGATATTATAATCAAGTCGCTGGGATACAGCAACACAATAAATACGCAGTCGTGGCGGAATTGGCATACGCGCTAGACTAAGGATCTAGTCCATATTGCTTGGGTGCGGGTTCAAGTCCCGCCGACTGCACTACTTAAAGGAAGCTGATGAGGCTTCTTTTTTGTTATATTGACTATTTTTTCTAATATATTTCATTATAAACTGTCTCAAGTGTCTGGACATCTTTCTTAAGCTCCTTATCATATTTAAAAACATTTTAATCATGACATTATATGTAATATTTTATATGATATATCCGTATTCATCTTGACAATTCATCCATATTATCATAAAATAAATGAGTTAGCGGAAATGTCGGAATGGCAGACGAGCAAGATTCAGATTCTTGTGTGGGTTACCACGTGTGGGTTCAAGTCCCATTTTCCGCACTATATAAATATCAAAAAGGAACGATTACTATTATGTTTATAAAGTAATCGTTCCTTTTATTTTCTCTTTTTGTTTTTAAGCAATTCTTATGTAAACATTAGTCAACAACTGTTATTTTCTCGATAACCGGCTGGTCCCCTTTGTTGACCTTTCCATTATCATCAACAGGCTTAACATTCTGACATATCTTGTCCACTACATCCATGCCATCTGTTACATAACCAAAGCATGCATATTTTCCATCAAGATATGTGCTGTCCTTATGAACTATAAAAAACTGTGAACTTGCACTATTATTGCTGCTTGAACGTGCCATTGATATAGCACCTCTCTTGTGTGTCAGTTTATTAGACACTCCATTATCCGAGAATTCACCTTTTATCTTAGTATCCGAACCACCTGTACCATCACCAAGAGGGTCTCCACCCTGTATCATAAAACCGCTTATAATCCTATGAAATGTAAGTCCGTCATAAAAACCACTTTTTGCAAGTGTAACAAAGTTAGTAACTGTAATTGGTGCTGCATCTGCATCAAGCTCTACACTTATATTTCCATAATCCTTAACAGCTATAACAACGTGATGCTTTCCTGTAAGCTGCTCTTCATTACTATTCTGCTGGTCAGATGATGTACCTGTATTCCTGCCGCATGCAGCAAGCGATACCGCCATAATCACAACCAATAATACTATTGATATTTTTTTCATATTTTTATTTCCTAATATTTAAACCTGCTTAAGATGATACATCCTTAACTAATGCTTAATACTGCATAAACTCATTAATATCCCTTAACACATCTTCAATTTCGCTTTCTCCACCATTGATAGTAAGCTGTAACGGTCTGCTGATATCAAGACTGAATAAGCCAACAAGCGACTTGCCATCTACATAGCTGTTACCACTCTCCACATCAAAACTGCATGAATACCTGCTTATCTTGCTTACAAATCTCTGAACCTTTTCCACCGAATTAAGTAAAATTGAAACTGTCAACATAAGTATTTCCTCCTAATCAGGTCTTAACCTTTATCTTTTATTAAAATGCTAAGGTCACAATTTCAAAAGTCTTATTGCACAAACACTAACAACTTTTTGACCCTTACATCATATTAAAATAATATCATAAATCACTATACTACTTTTCTTTACTAAAAACAACATAATTCGACATTTTAAATATTATCCATAAACATTGTCAAATATTACATTCAATTATCCTATATAAGACTCTACTGTCTCCCACAGCACATCAAGTCCCTGCTTTGTTTCTGATGAAAATGGTATAAGAATATCGTCTTCCCTAAGACCTAATCCAGTTCTTACAGCCTTAACATGCTTAGCCACCTGACTTCTTTTCAGCTTGTCAAGCTTTGTGGCTATGATAACAGGTCTGAAGCCATTATCAACTATCCAGTTATACATCATCTTATCGTTCTCTGATGGATCATGTCTTATATCCACCAGAAGAAATACCTGTTTAAGATTAGCTGACTTTCTAAGATACTTCTCTATCATCTTGCCCCACTTTGCTTTAACCGCTGGACTTGCGTTCGCATAACCATATCCAGGAAGGTCAACAAGGTACATACAGTCATTAATATTATAAAAATTAATAGTCTGTGTCTTACCCGGCTGTGAAGATGTTCTTGCATAAGACTTTCTGTTCATAAGCGAATTGATAAGCGATGACTTACCAACATTAGACTTACCTGCAAATGCAACCTCTGGATATTCTGTATCCGGTATGGCGCTTGTCACACCGATAACTATATCAAGATTTACCTTTTTGATAACCATAACAACACTCCTTTCTTTGTAATTCATATTCCACTATGTCTATAAAATTTTTCTATTTTATAAATAAGTAATTTTAAAATATTGCATAATTACGCCCTTGTTAGAAATACACAATTCTTACTTTGTAAACAGAGCTTCTTTTATCACCTGACTTATATTTTCTACATACACGATAGAAAGTCCGTCTGTTATCTCAGCCTCCAGTTCCTCAACATCTGACTTATTCTCCTCTGGAACAAGTACGGTCTTCATACCTGCCATCTTGGCTGCAAGAAGCTTTTCTTTAAGACCGCCTATAGGAAGCACCTTTCCACGAAGCGTAATCTCACCTGTCATGGCGACATCTGCCCTTACTGGTATTCCTGTAACTGCTGATAATATGGCAGTTGTCATAGTAACACCCGCAGATGGTCCATCTTTAGGAACTGCACCTTCAGGAATATGCAGATGAAGATTATGCTTATCATAAAATTCACTGTCAACCTTGTACTTTCCCGACATAGTAAGTGACCTTACAAGTGAATAAGCTATCATAGCTGACTCTTTCATAACATCGCCCATATTGCCTGTAAGCTTAAGTTCAGAATTGCCTGCCATAACATTAACTTCTATCTCAAGCGTCTCACCTCCGGCACTTGTCCACGCAAGACCTCTTACAACACCGACCTCAGGACGTTTATTAGCCTTATCTGGTCTGTACTTCACTTTTCCAAGATAATCTGCAAGATTTTTATCTGTAATTCGTATACATTTCTTAATCTCTGTATTTCTCTTACCATCCGGTGTATACATCCCTTCTTCGTAAGCCTGCGTTACTGCCTTACGGCATATCCTGGCTATCTGTCTTTCAAGCTCACGCACTCCGGCTTCCTTTGTATAACCGTCTATTATACGTTTAAGCGCACTGTCAGATATCTTAAGCATTGAGGCTGTAAGGCCGTTCTTTGCTATCTGCTTCTTTACAAGATGTTCCTTTGCTATGTGCATTTTCTCATTCAATGTATAACCCGGAACTTCTATTATCTCCATTCTGTCAAGCAGAGGTGTGCTCACTGTTGAAAGGTCGTTAGCTGTAGCTATGAAAAGTACATCCGAAAGGTCAACCGGAAGTTCGATATAATGGTCGACAAAATGTGAATTCTGCTCACTGTCAAGCACCTCAAGCAGCGCAGAAGCTGTATCTGACCTATAATCGTTACTTATCTTATCTATCTCATCTAAAAGCATAAGCGGATTAGATGTCTTTGCCTGCTTAAGACCTTCAATAATTCTTCCCGGCATCGCACCAACATAAGTTTTCCTGTGTCCTCTTATCTCAGCTTCGTCCCTCACGCCACCAAGACATACTCTTATATACTTCTTATTAAGCGCATTGGCAACCGAACGTGCTATAGACGTCTTACCTGTTCCCGGCGGACCGACAAGACATAATATTGGCGCATCTGACTTTGATGTTATATTTCTTACCGCAAGAGACTCTATAATTCTGTCCTTTACATCCTTCATGCCATAATGGTCGGCATCAAGCACTTTTCTTGCATTTACTATATCTTTGTTGTCCTCTGACTTCTTATTCCAAGGAAGTGCAAGACAGTTTTCAATATATGTTCTTTCAACATTTACCTCTGACGAACCCTTAGACAGGTTCTTAAGTCTTTTCACTTCCTTATGGAGCTTTTCTTTTATATTATCAGGCGCATTAAGTCCGGCTATCTGAGTATCAAACTCCTCAGTTTCTGAATACTCATCCTGCCCAAGCTCCTGATTAAGTACATTTAACTGTTCTCTTATAATATATTCTCTCTGGTTATTATCGACCTTAGATTTAACCTTAAGTGCAAGTTCTTCCTTTATCTTATACGCATTAGTCAGCTCTATAAGCATCCTTGCAATATATTCATATATGTCTAATATATCATCCATCTCAAGAAGAGTCTGCCTGTCTGTATATTCCATAGGAAAATCAGCGCATATCTTAAGCATAAGTTCTCTTGCATCATCAAGACCCAGCCAGTACTTTAAAAGTTCCTTATTACTTCCATGGTTAGATTCACCGTACTGCTTTAGCAGTTCTCTCATGCCAAGAATTATAGCCTTGTCAGTAACTTCATCAGGCTCATTTATATAACTTTCCTGAACCTCTGCCACCGCTCTTATGCACTTTTTAGTATCTGTTATCTCTATTGCATGTGCTTTATGCAGACCTTCCACCTGAACACGCACAAGCTTGTTTGGAAGCTTTATAACCTGCTTTATAACAGCTACTGTTCCTGTTTTATATAATTGCTCCGGCTGTGGACTCTCTACCTGTGCATCCTTCTGTGTAAGAAGTAACACCTTTTCATCTGCAGCAAGTGCATCCTCCACCGCCTGTTTAGATTTTTTTCTGCTTATATCAAAATGTATGACCATGTCAGGCAACACGGTCATACTTTTTAACGCAATTACTGGTAATGTAATCATATTCATAATTATTATGCTCTCTTAACTTCAATGCCGTCAGCATCCACAAAACTGCTTCCAGCAATACCACCTTCGTTACTGCTTCCTACCATCTGTGTTCTGTATTCTATAACCGGCTTACCTGTTCCAAGAACTGCATCCTTTGTTATAATACATCTAGCGATAGTTTCATCAGATGGAACCTCATACATAACCTCATTCATAACTGACTCAAGTATAGAACGAAGTCCTCTGGCTCCCGTCTTTCTCTCAAAGCTCTTATGCGCTATTTCCTTAACAGCATCATCCTCGAACTCAAGGTCAACCTCATCAAGGCTAAGGAGTGCCTTATACTGCTTAAGTATAGCATTCTTAGGCTCTCGAAGAATACGTACAAGTGCTTTTTCATCAAGTGAGTCAAGTGCTACAACAACCGGCACACGGCCTACAAACTCAGGAATAAGGCCAAACTTTATAAGATCCTGTGGCAGTGCCTTATGGAACATTTCACCAATATCCTCAGTTGCTGTCTTTTCCTTAATCTGTGAATTGAAACCAATTGTACTCTGGTCCATTCTTGACTCTATAATCTTCTCAAGTCCGTCAAATGCTCCACCACAGATAAACAGTATATTAGTTGTATCTATAGGAATAAGCTCCTGCTGTGGATGCTTTCTTCCACCCTGAGGTGGTACTGATGCTACTGTTCCTTCAAGAATCTTAAGAAGCGCCTGCTGTACACCCTCACCAGAAACATCTCTTGTTATTGAAACATTTTCTGACTTCTTAGTTATCTTATCTATCTCATCAATATATATAATTCCATACTGTGCTTTCTCTATATCATAATCAGCAGCCTGAATAAGCTTAAGAAGGATATTTTCCACATCCTCACCTACATATCCGGCCTCTGTAAGAGTTGTGGCATCTGCTATCGCAAATGGTACATTCAGAAGTCTTGCAAGATTCTGTGCAAGAAATGTCTTACCAGAACCTGTAGGTCCTAACATAAGGATATTACTCTTCTGAAGTTCTACATCCACATCCTTTGCTGATAATATTCTCTTATAATGATTATAAACAGCCACTGATAAAACTTTCTTAGCTTCATCCTGTCCTATTACATAATCGTCAAGGAATTCTTTTATTTCCTTAGGCTTCAAAAGATTGATATCAAGCCCTTCTACTGCCTGCTCATCTTCTGCCTCAAACTCCTCGTCAAGTATATCTGAACATATTCCAATACACTCATCACATATAAACACACCATTCTGTCCCTGAATAAGCTTCTTAACCTTATCCTGAGTCTTACCACAGAATGAGCATCTTAACTCTCCATCTTTAATCTTGCCTGCCATAATTCCTCCGGTCTGCTATGCATTAATAAATAATACATAATAATATATTGCCTCACTCTAAATATCACATCAAACACACTTTATTATATTATTAGCATATTAACAAATCATGTCCAATGATATTCTATCCGTAACGCTCTTTTAACTTATAAACAACAGGGGACTGTGCGAAAAGCAACAGTCCCCTTAAGTAACTATCTCTTTTCAACTACGCTGTCGATAAGGCCATATGCAACTGCTTCCTGAGCAGTCATATAGTTATCACGTTCTGTATCCCGAGAGATTTCTTCTACTGATTTACCTGTATTAGCTGCAAGTATCTCATTTAACTTATTTCTAGTCTTTAAGATATTCTCTGCAACTATTCTGATTTCTGTTTCCTGACCTCTGGCTCCGCCTGAAGGCTGATGAATCATAATCTCAGCATTAGGAAGTGCAAGTCTCTTACCCTTAGTACCGCCAGAAAGAAGGAATGCTCCCATACTGGCTGCCATACCTATACATATTGTTGAAACATCGCACTTGATATACTGCATAGTATCATATATCGCAAAACCAGCCGATACTGAACCGCCTGGGCTGTTGATATAGAAATGTATATCCTTACTTGGGTCTTCTGCCTCAAGGAATAACATCTGTGCAACAACAAGGTTAGCAGAAACATCTGTTACCTCTTCACCTAAAAATATAATTCTGTCTTTAAGAAGACGTGAATAGATATCATATGACCTCTCTCCACGGCTATTCTGTTCAATGACATAAGGTACAAAACTCATATTATTGCCTCCCTGTCTTATATTATGCCGCGGGTATCAATTAAATTATATCAATACCCGCCACTTAACGTCATAATAATCAATTAAAGTTATTATTTCTCAACTACTGAGTTAACGATAACATCAACAGCCTTCTGGATAGCGATATCTTCTCTAATCTGCTTAGACTCATATTCGCCCATGAATTCCTTAATCTTTTCGATTTCCATCTTATACTGTTCAGCCATCTTGTTAAGCTCTTCTTCAAATTCAGCATCAGATACTTCGATATTTTCAGCCTTAACAACGGCCTCAAGAACAAGTCTTGACTGGATGTTCTTAACAGCCTGTGGCTTCATATCTTCAATAATCTTCTCTGCTGTAACACCTGTATACTGGAAGTACTGCTCTACTGATAAGCCTTGAGCCTGTAATCTCTGAGCAAAGTCTTCTAACATTCTGTTAACCTGTGTATTAATCATAGCTTCTGGAATATCCATCTTAGAAGATTCGATAATCTTAGCGATAGCTTCGTCTTCCTTCTTAGCCTTAGCTTCATTTTCCTTACGTGTAGCTATAGTCTTCTTAAGGTCTTCCTTGTATTCAGCAAGTGTATCAAAGTCAGATACATCCTGAGCAAAATCATCATCAAGTTCTGGGAGAACCTTTTCCTTGATTTCCTTAACCTTAACCTTGAACATAGCTGGCTTACCCTTTAATTCTTCAGCGTGATATTCTTCTGGGAATGTTACGTTGATTTCCTTCTCATCGCCGATGTTCATACCGATAATCTGCTCTTCAAAGTTATCGATGAATGAATGAGAACCAATTGTAAGAGGATAATCTTCACCCTTACCGCCTTCAAATGCTTCGCCATCAACAAAGCCTTCAAAGTCGATAGTTGTCATATCGCCATCTTTAACTGCTCTGTCTTCTACAGTAACAATTCTTGAATTCTTATCCTGAGCCTTCTTTAACTCTTCTTCAACGTCTGCATCTGTAACTTCTGTATCACACTTAGCTACTTCAACACCCTTATACTGTCCAAGTTCAACTTCTGGCTTAACAGCTACAACTGCTTCAAAGATAAATGGCTTGCCAGCTTCAATCTGAACTACATCAATCTTAGGCTGAGAAACGATTTCTAATTCACTCTCATCTGCTGCCTTAGCATAAGCATCAGGAATGATAGCGTTAGCTGCATCTTCGTAGAAGATTTCTGCACCGTAAAGCTTTTCTACCATCTTTCTTGGTGCCTTACCTTTTCTGAAACCAGGAACGCTGATTTTGTTCTTATTCTTATTAAAAGCTGTGTTAAGGCCTGCTTCAAATTCTTCAGCAGTAGCTTCAATCACGAGCTTAACCATATTCTTCTCTTCCATGTTTTCAACTTTAAAACTCATTGTTTATAAATCCTCCTTAAAATATATATGAAGTCTCTTTTTCTATCGTACAAAGTACATACTAATGGATTGTATCACATCCGGCGCTGATTTGCCAATATATTTTTTATAATTTATATTTATTTTAACATTTCGATATTACATACCTGACAATCAGCTTTGTTAATATATCGTATCATTAAATCACGCAGATATAATCAGTGGGGATGTTTTATTCGTTTACTTTGATAGTAAAATATTAAATCTAATATCTTTAATGTTCATCTTTCTCATCATAATCATTCTTACAGAAGAAAAACTTTCTTGTAGCAAAAAGTACACATATTGACATAACTCCTATTGCCGTGTTAATTGCAGAATCGTGATGTGTCACCATCTCTCTTGCTATCGCGAACATAAGCACTTCCACAACTGTTGCCGGTGTATGCTGCGATAACATCTTAATAAGCTCCACACCGACTGCCAGTGTCATAATATCTGATACAAATGTTTCAAAAAACTCAACTGGCGCACTGTCAAACATCCCGCCAAGTTCAAACACAAACCTCACACACATAACTACAACAACAACTACAAGTATTGCTGAGATTATCCATTCAAGGATATTGCATACTTTTCTGAATATACCGTTTACTCTGTTTTTCATATATCACACTCACCTCGTATTATTATTAGTTTTCAGAACCTCCTCCAAGGCTTTAAGTCAAACTATTTTAAGTATACGAAAATTTTCTGCATATATCAATACAGGTTTCAATCTGCTTATTTTCATATTGATAATACTGTCTTTGTTGACAGCGTTGACGGTATCTTTAAACTCCCATCAATAAATGTTATTCTATATTCCACTAAAAAAGCAGCCAGCGCATGTTTTTCACATTGCAAACTCACGCACTGACTACTTAATATAAACTTACTTTACTTTTAACATTTTCATTCCTGTAATTTCCTGATTAAGCAAGCTAACCGCATCACACACATTACAGATTAGTATATCCCATCAGATACTTATCCACTTCTCTTGCACAGTCCCTGCCCTGTCTGATAGCCTTTACGACAAGTGACTGGCCTGTGTGGCAGTCGCCGGCGGCGAATACACCTGCAACATTAGTTGCGAACTTTCCATCATCTGTCTTGATGTTGGTTCTCTGGTTTACTTCAACACCAAATGCATCTGTAAGATACTTCTGGGTTCCAAGGAAACCTGCTGCGATAAGAACAAGTTCACAAGGAAGCTCTTTCTCTGTTCCGTCTACTGGAACCATCATTCTTCTTCCAGTTGCCTCATCTACCTTTGACTCAAGCTGGACAGTAACAACCTTGCAAAGCTTGCCTTTCTTATCCTTCTTGAATTCCTTTACAGTAGTTGTATATATTCTTGGGTCATGTCCAAATACCGCTATAGCTTCTTCCTGACCATAATCCGTCTTGCAGACAAGAGGCCACTGTGGCCATGGATTAGACTCACTTCTTACATCCGGTGCCTTAGGCATCATCTCAAGCTGTGTCACTGACTTACAGCCATGTCTTATACATGTACCAACACAGTCATTACCAGTGTCACCACCACCGATTACGATGACATTTTTATCCTTGGCACTGATATACTTACCGTCTGTAAGGTCTGAGTCAAGAAGGCTCTTAGTTGTAGCTGTAAGAAAATCCACTGCGAAATATATTCCGTCAGCATCTCTTCCCGGCGCATTGATATCTCTTGGATTAGATGCACCAACAGCAAGTACAACTGCATCATAATCATCCATTATCTTCTTGGCTTTGATGTTCTGTCCGATGTTTGCCTCTGTTACAAACTCAACGCCTTCATCCTTCATAACATTAAGCTTTCTGTCGATAATGTGCTTTTCAAGCTTCATATTAGGTATTCCATATCTTAAAAGTCCACCTATTCTGTCAGCTCTTTCATATACCGTAACAAGATGACCTCTCTGGTTTAACTGGTCTGCCACTGCAAGTCCTGAAGGGCCTGAGCCTATGACAGCTATTCTCTTTCCAGTTCTTGCCTTTGGTGGCTTAGGACCTGCAAGTCCGTTAGCATAGGCATGCTCTATAATAGCCATCTCATTTTCCTTCGTACATACTGCATCACCATTAAGACCGCATGTACATGCTTTCTCACAAAGAGCTGGACATACACGGCTTGTAAACTCTGGGAAGTTACTTGTCTTATGTAATCTGTTATAAGCCTGCTCCCAGTTTCCTGTGTATACAAGGTCATTCCACTCTGGTATAAGGTTGTTAAGAGGACAGCCGCTTGTCATTCCCTTTATAGTCATACCAGACTGGCAGAATGGAACGCCACAGTCCATACAACGGGCGCTCTGGCATCTCTGTTCTGCTTCTGAAAGTGGTGTATGAAACTCATTAAAATTCTTTATTCTTTCCTTTGGTGCAACTGCCTTAGCTTCTACACGTTCATATTCTAAAAATCCGGTTGGTTTTCCCATGATTATCTCCTTTCAAATACACATTTTCACAAATATGTACCAGCAGACTTATAAGCTGCCAATACATATCTGTTTTTGTACATTTCTATCTTACTTAGTTGCTGCGTAAAATGCTTCAATCTGAGCCTGTTCACTGCTAAGACCCTTCTCTTCCATCTGAACAATCATATTGAGCATCTTCTTATAATCATGTGGCATAATCTTCTTGAACTTAGGAAGATATTCACCAAAGTTATCCAGAACCTCTTTACCCTTCTTAGAGTTAGTGAAAGCTACATGGTCAGTAATCATCTGCTTAAGTTCAAGTACATCATACTTGTTAGTAACTGGTTCAAGTGATACAAGCTGCTTGTTGACTCTCTTGTAAAGTGTTGTATCCTCATCTAACACGTATGCAACACCGCCACTCATACCAGCAGCAAAGTTCTTACCAGTTCTTCCAAGAACAACCACTCTTCCGCCTGTCATATATTCACAGCCATGGTCACCTGTTCCCTCAACAACTGCTGTTGCGCCTGAGTTACGTACACAGAATCTCTCGCCGGCGATACCATTGATATAAGCCTTACCGCTTGTTGCACCGTAAAGTGCTACATTACCGATGATAATATTTTCATCTTCCTTGTAAGATACACCAGTTGGTGGATATACAATAAGCTTACCACCCGAAAGACCCTTACCGAAGTAATCGTTACTGTCACCTACAAGCTCAAGTGTAAGTCCCTTAGGTATAAATGCACCGAAGCTCTGTCCGCCTGCACCAGTACATTTAACTGTGTATGTATCATCTGCAAGACTTTCACCAAATCTTCTTGTTATCTCTGCACCAAGAAGTGTACCAAGTGCCCTGTCTGTGTTCTTTACATCAACCTCAACACTTCTCTTCTGCTTCTTATCCATAGCATCTGAAAGCTTCTTTATAAGAATTTTCTCATCTACTGTCTTATCAAGTTCAAAGTCAAATACATTTTTCTTGTCATACTTGATAGAAGCAGCTTCCTTAATATAAGGATTATTAAGGATATTAGAAAGGTCAACCTTTGCTGCTCGTCCACTTTCCTTAACATCTGCCTTAGATTCAAGGAAATCAGTTCTTCCTACAAGCTCGTCCACTGTCTTTACACCAAGCTTTGCCATATATTCACGAAGCTCTTGTGCGATAAATCTCATAAAGTTGACTACATATTCAGGCTTTCCTGCAAATCTCTTTCTAAGCTCAGGATTTTGTGTAGCAATACCAACCGGACAAGTATCAAGATTACATACTCTCATCATAACACAGCCCATAGTTACAAGCGGTGCTGTTGCAAACCCAAATTCCTCGGCACCAAGCATAGCTGCTATAGCCACGTCACGTCCACTCATAAGCTTACCATCTGTTTCGATTATAACCTTATTACGAAGTCCGTTCATTGTAAGTGTCTGATGAGCCTCCGCAAGTCCTAACTCCCAAGGAAGTCCTGCATTATGTATAGAACTTCTTGGAGCTGCACCAGTACCTCCGTCATAGCCCGATATAAGGATAACCTGTGCGCCTGCCTTGGCAACACCGGAAGCTATAGTACCAACACCCGCCTCAGATACAAGTTTAACTGATATTCTTGCATCTTTATTGGCATTCTTTAAATCATATATAAGCTGTGCCAAATCCTCGATAGAATAAATGTCGTGATGTGGTGGAGGTGATATAAGTGATACACCCGGTGTTGAAAGACGTGTCTTTGCAATCCAAGGATATACCTTTTTGCCTGGAAGATGTCCACCTTCACCCGGCTTAGCACCCTGTGCCATCTTAATCTGTATCTCTTTAGCACTTACAAGATACTTGCTTGTAACACCGAAACGTCCTGAAGCTACCTGCTTGATAGCTGAACATCTGTTAAGTCCGTCAGCGCCGACTGTGAGTCTGTCTTCATCCTCACCACCTTCACCTGAGTTAGACTTGCCGTGAAGCATATTCATGGCGATTGCCATAGTTTCGTGTGCTTCCTTAGAGATAGAACCATAAGACATAGCACCTGTCTTAAATCTCTTAACGATTGAGTCAACACTCTCAACCTGGTCTATGCTTATTCCCTTCTTAGGGAACTTGATATCCATAAGACCTCTTAAGTTCTTAACTCCTTCTTCCTTATTAACAAGCTCTGTATATTCCTTAAATGTATTATAATCACCTGTACGTGTTGCAAGCTGTAAAAGATGTATAGTCTGTGGATTATAAAGATGTTCTTCCTTTCCACTTCTCATCTTGTGTGCGCCCTCACTGTCAAGTGTAGTATCTGTTGATAAGCCAAGTGGGTCAAATGCCTTTGAATGAAGTGTTTCAACATCATTCTGGATATCCTTAAGGCTTATGCCCTCAACTCTTGATACTGTACCTGTAAAGTACTTGTTAATAACATCTGAGTTAATACCTATTGCTTCAAATATCTTAGAACCCTGATATGACTGTATAGTTGATATACCCATCTTTGCAGCTATCTTAACAATACCGCTTATGATAGCATTGTTATAATCATCAACTGCTGCATAGTAATCCTTATCAAGCATATTAAGGTCGATAAGCTCCTGAATACTCTCCTGTGCAAGGTATGGGTTGATAGCAGATGCACCATAACCAAGCAGTGTTGCAAAGTGGTGTACATCTCTTGGCTCACCACTTTCAAGTATAACTGCCATACTTGTTCTCTTCTTAGTCTGTACAAGATAATGCTGTACAGCACCAACAGCAAGAAGTGAAGGTATAGCTACGTGGTTTTCATCTACTCCCCTGTCTGATAAGATGATGATGTTAGCACCCTCTCTGTGCGCCCTGTCGACCTCAACAAAGAGATGGTCTATAGCCTTTTCTATAGAAGTATTCTTATAATATGTAATAGGAATAGTTTCAACCTTAAAGCCTTCAACCTTCATATTCTTAATCTTTAAAAGGTCTGTGTTAGTAAGAATAGGATTGTTAATCTTTAAGTTCTTACAGTTTTCAGGCTGTTCCTCAAGTATGTTACCATCTTTACCAAGATAAACTGTTGTAGCTGTTACTATCTTCTCTCTTATAGAATCGATAGGTGGGTTAGTAACCTGTGCAAACAACTGCTTAAAGTAGTTAAACAGTGGTTGGTGTCTATTAGAAAGTACTGCAAGTGGTGTATCTATACCCATAGCACCGATTGACTCACTTCCGTTAAGTGCCATAGGAAGAATAGATGTCCTGAAGTCTTCGTATGTATAGCCAAATGCCTTCTGTAATCTTGCTCTTTCTTCCTTAGTGTGTGTAGGAACTTTCTTATTAGGTATCTTGAGGTCTTCAAGCTTAATAAGGTTGTTATCAAGCCATTCACCATATGGCTGTTTTGTGGCAAACTTTTCCTTAAGCTTGTCATCATCTATAAGCTCGCCCTTAACTGTATCTACAAGAAGCATTTTGCCAGGATGAAGTCTGTCTTTAACTTCTATTCTGCTCTCATCTATAGGAAGTGCGCCTACTTCTGAAGAAAGGATAAGATATCCGTCCTTTGTTATATAATATCTTGAAGGACGAAGACCATTTCTATCAAGAACAGCTCCCATAATATCACCATCTGAGAACAGGATAGATGCAGGACCGTCCCAAGGTTCCATCATAGTTGCATAATACTGGTAGAAGTCCTTCTTTTCCTGCTCCATAGCCTTGTTGTTACTCCAAGGTTCTGGGATAGTTATCATAACAGCAAGTGGAAGTGGCATACCATTCATAACAAAGAATTCAAGAGTATTATCTAACATTGCTGAGTCTGAACCATTAGTGTTGACAACTGGTGTAATCTTAGACATTTCATCCTCAAGATATGGAGAAACCATTGTTTCCTCTCTTGATAACATTCTGTCGGCATTACCCTTGATAGTGTTAATCTCACCATTGTGAACAATAAATCTGTTAGGATGGGCACGCTCCCAGCTTGGGTTTGTGTTAGTTGAAAATCTTGAGTGAACAAGTGCTATAGCTGACTCATAATCCTCATCTGTCAAGTCCTTAAAGAATGTTCTTAACTGTCCTACAAGAAACATACCCTTGTATACAATAGTTCTGCTTGAAAGTGAACAGACATATGTATCTTCTGCTGTCTGCTCAAATACTCTTCTTGCAACATACAGCTTTCTGTCAAAGTCTATTCCCTTATTAACATCCTTAGGCTTCTTTACAAAGCCCTGCATAATATATGGCATGCAGTCAACTGCCTTCTTACCAAGGACATTAGGAAATGTAGGGACTTCTCTCCATCCAAGGAATTCAAGTCCTTCCTTTTCAACGATTATTTCAAACATCTTCTTTGCACGGTTTCTTGCAAGCTCGTCCTGTGGGAAGAAGAACATACCAACACCGTATTCTCTTTCCTCGCCTATCTTGATACCAAGAGGCTTAACTGCTTTCTTAAAAAACTTGTGGGATATCTGAAGGAGAATACCTACACCATCACCAGTTTTACCTTCTGCATCCTTACCTGCTCTGTGTTCAAGATTTTCTACGATACTGAGTGCATCAGATACTGTCTGATGTGTCTTTATTCCTTTGATGCTGACAACTGCACCGATACCACAGTTATCATGCTCAAATTGTGGGTTATAAAGTCCAGGCTGTTTATTCTGATTTTCCATAGTCCTATCATCCTTTCATATATAATCTAATCCCTGTTACATCCATATGCCTGTCTGTTATCTGCACATATCTAACAGTTCCGCCAGTTTTAAGCTTATCTGGCAGCAGATTTTTTTCTTGTCCATAATATACTCTTATTTTCCGTCATTGTAAATGTGTTTTTATTTTAAATTGTCAGATTATTAATTAATATTAAATTATAATATACATTATCAGATAATTTATTTTATATAATAGTTATTTTTTATCTGTAAATGTATTTTCAGGCACAATTTCAACTGTAAGCCAAATCTTTTACACATTTTTAGCGTACTCATTTTTATAACTTTTTCTTCTATGTTGTCGAATTGTGTCAGAATTGTATATCAAAAAGTGCCCCATTTTAAGGCTTACTTAAAAAGTTGTAAAAAAATAAAGTGATAAAGCCTATCCAACCAAACTGATAGGTTTTATCACTTTATTATATTAAGCATTTTCTGAACTTTTCAGAAACAATTCTTAACTTAATTAACTTGAATTAGTTTCGCATTTATTTTATTAGCCCATTTTAGCTTTTGGCTTGCTTTTATTAATCACAAATTCTACAGCCTTAGGACATACTTTGAGGTTAACCTTGTTGTGTTCTCCTCCGTACTCTCCATCAAGTGTCCACTTTACATTTTCTGTAGACTCAAACGTAATATCGTTGGTCTTAAATGAATATATCATATCGCAGCTATCTAACTTCTGTGTGACAAACGCATTTACAAGCTGCTGGAAATCTATGGCATTCTTTATCTCCCTTATAAGAGTGACCTCAAATACTCCGTCCTGAAAATCAACGCCATCTCCTATAAGTCCCTTCATTCCACCAACTGAGCTTGTATTACTCACCATACCATATACGAAGTTATCTTCAACACAAAACTGGCTGCTGCTGACCTTCATAGGACACGCCTTAAGATTAAGAAGTCTTTTAGCACCTTCTATCACATATGCCTGATGTCCGAACATATTCTTAAGATCCTGCGGTGTTTCATATGCTACATCTGTAAATGCACCAAATGCCGCCACATAATTAAAGTAACGTGAGTCGTTGGCAATTCCTATGTCGCATGCAAACCGCTCACCTCTTATAACATTATATGCTGCCCTCGCTTTATCAGAAGGTATTCCAAGACTCTTGGCAAAGTCATTGGTTGAACCGCTTGGAATATAGCCTATCGGTGGCTTCACATCTTTATAAGTCATAACTGCTGATACAATCTCATTGAGAGTTCCATCACCGCCGCTGCATACAATAATGTCATACAGTCCTTCACATGCTTTTATCTTCTCATATCCATCTAATGCTGCTTTCGTAGGATACACAGTAACCTCGTAATCTGCATTGGAGAATATCTGAATAATCTTCAAAAGTGAATTCTTAAGCTGTGCCTTCCCCGAATTCGGGTTAAATATAAAAAGCATTTTTTTCATGATATTCCTCCATTTCATCTTATTTATTATATATATTTATGCATTTTTATATATCCACTCACTTACTAATAAGCAATAACCTTCTATCTGTCCCACTTATCGCAAAGTGAGTTAATCTGGTCTGTGAACTTTGCAAGGTCTTTGTTTGCTCCGCCCTCATTATGCATAATAACTGTCATCAGGCGCTTTCCTGCTGCAACAAGTCTGTCGTATATGCTTCTGTTACGCTTATTGACAGTAGTTCTTCTGCTCTTCTTTTCCTTATTGCCCTCGGTAATCATCATGCCTGTTGCAAGGTCGAAGGAGCCGCCTGTATATGGCGCATATGCATTAAAGCCATGCTCTTTTTTAAGACACTCTGTAAATTCCTCACACACGCTGTCTTCGCCGTGTACAACAAAAACCTTATCCGGCTTATTCTTAAATGCACTGACCCATCTTATAAGTCCGTCCTTGTCTGCATGACCGCTTGAACCCGGTAGCTGTGCTATCTCAGCTTTTACCTGTATAGGCTCACCGAATAACTTAATCTCATCTATGCCATCAACTATTATTCGTCCTGTCGTTCCATTTGCCTGATAACCAACAAACAAAACTGTACACTCTGGTCTCCAGAGATTGTGCTTAAGATGATGTCTTATACGACCTGCCTCGCACATACCTGAAGCTGATATTATTACCTTAGGATTAGGGTCAAAGTTAATCATCTTTGACTCCTCACTTGATATGGCATACTTAAGTCCCGGGAATGAAAGCGGATTAATACCCTCATTTACAAGCTTTATGGCATCATCATCAAAACACTGCTCAACATTCTTGCTGAATATCTCTGTTGCCTCTATTGCAAGCGGACTGTCGACATACACATCAAAATCCCTGTCAATAAGGTTATCCGCCTTTATCTTTCTTATATGATACAGAAGCTCCTGTGTCCTACCTACTGCAAATGAAGGTATAACAACATTACCACCTCTGTCAAATGTCCTCTTGAATACATTTACAAGCTCTTTGACATAATCCGGTGTACCATTGTGGCTCCTGTTGCCATATGTTGACTCCATAACAACATAATCAGCATCATCTACCATAGCCGGGTCTTTAGTTATAGGCTTATTGACATTGCCTATATCACCGGAAAATACTATCTTCTTCGATACTTCTCCCTGTGGTGTGTCTTCCTTTGCCCATACCTCTATACTTGCCGAGCCTAAAAGATGTCCTACATCCTTGAATCTGACACTTACATTGTCATCTATATCAATAATCTCATCATATCTTACGCCGACTAACTGCTTCATAACTTCATATACAGCCTTTGCATCATATAAAGGCACAAACTCTTTAAGTGTGCCGTTAGAACGCTTAGCCTTTCTGTTTCGCCACTCAGCCTCGAACATCTGTATATGTGCGCTGTCCCTTAACATAATATCACATAGCTGCACAGTTGCCTCTGTACAATACACTTTCCCGCGGAATCCATGTACATAAAGAAGCGGTATAAGACCCGAATGGTCTATGTGTGCATGTGTAAGCAGTACATAGTCCACATCCGATGCCGGAATAGGAAGTTCCTGATTTTCATACACATCATTACCCTGCTCCATACCACAATCTATAAGAATATTCTTATCACCCACGCATAGATAGTGGCAGCTTCCTGTAACTTCATGGTCTGCACCTAAAAATGTCAGTTTCATAAGCCTCAACTCCCTTTGAATATTGTAATATTGTCCGTACTATATAGTATTCAGCGCTATATTATCTGACTACTATCCTCCACACAAGATAGTATAACATATATTCAAAGGAAGTTACATTGTTTTGTGTAATATTTTAGTTGATTTTTATATGTTTTATTATGCTCAGAGCCTGTCGAAAATTCCACACATTTCCCAATTTTGCATATCCGCCATATAATACCCAATAAAAATACAGGCATTTTATGCATATATTTTTAGATTTTCACATTTCTCAACAATCTTCCCACTTTATATCATAAAATGTGACATCCACATTTCTGGCTGCAAACATACCCACATATACGTGAGCTGGGTCTATGGCTGTCAGCTTGAAATCATATCCGCCAGTAACCTCCGGGCCATCAGCAAACTGTGCCATATAGCCGTCCTGAGAAGAAGAAAGTACAAGGCTGTATTCCTTCCCTTCCTCTATGGCAAAGCCTGTTACAGGGCCTTCTACAAGCTTTCCGCTCTTTCTTGCAAATGTTCCTACAGTATTTTCTCTTCTTGTTATACAGAGTGGTGCTGCTGCCACATAATCTCCAAGAATATCCGGCATACACTCATCAATATAGCAGTCATCCCTTACCATAAGTCCAAAGGATACCTGGTCGTTTGAAAATATCTTATTAACCCTTACTTTGGCACTGAGCCTGAAATTCTGTGTAATATCAACCTTCTTATAGTACATAGCTATACCATCAGTAACCGCTGATATCTTACCCATATTATTGCGGACTGCAATATGCATATTTCCATCCTTGTCAGCTTCTAATGTGAAGTTATCACTACTTACATTTTTAAGGACATCGCCAAAAACCGTGCCCTTATATCCGCCGTAATCCTCAAAAAGCTTGCTCTGTTCAAGCTTATCGCTGAATACAACCGGCTTGTAATCAGGATTGGATACAAGATATTTTTCCTTATATTCAACAGGATTATCCGAAAGGTTAATAATATGCCCAGAAAGTCCCTCTATGCCAAGCTCCTTAACCGCTGACATAACCATATAGGCGTTGACTCTTGCACCCCATATATTAGTGTGTGTATTATCAACACTCAGTTCATTATCAGAAGGCCATGCGTGAAGATATAGTGTGTTAGAAGCACCTAACTCATCATATAGCTTATGTGTTTTCTCTGTCATATCAACAACAGGAATATTAAGCTCACTGCCAAGCTTTCTTATAGCCTCCGGATAATCTCCGCCCTTAAATGTACCGACATCCTTTGTTATATGTAACAATGTGTCGCTCCACTCACCTGTAGGTGTTCTCCTTACGATAGGTGTACAAAGAATAGTCTTACATCCGGCTTTGTCTGCATTTGCAATATAATTGGCATAAAGTGAATGTGCAAATGAGCCTTCTGTCTTATAATCACCATTCGCATCTGTAAAACGTGACTCCTCCGTCTTCTCGTCATTATGCCCGAAGCCTATAATAAGAAAATCTCCCTGCTTCATTCCAGAAAGAAGCTCATTATACTGTGGCTCTGTAGTATAACTTTTAGTACTTCTTCCTGAAAGTGCTATATTAACAACATTTATACTGTCATCCAGATACTTATCAAGCATAGTGCCGTATCCATATCGTGGATAATAATACTTATCTTCAAAGCTGCTGACTGTTGAATCTCCTATAACCCATAATGTACTCATAATAATCTAACCTCAACTTTCTGCTGTACCATTAATAACTTTTATTCAGGTACTCATTTCTTATGTGTTCTTCCATAGCCTTAACCTCCGCCTCAAACTCTCTTGCGGAATAAAGAAGGCATCCGGCACCTCTTATGATAACCTGTTCAAGTCCGTCAGATGTTGCAACAGTCACATTATACTTTCTTCCATTCTCATGTGCAAACTTTTCTATATAATGGTCTGCTGTTTCTGCTTCTTTCGTGTATACAACATGGATATTATGATAATCCATATATTCCTCTGCGTGTCCTGCAAGCCTGTATGCATCAAACACAACTATAAGTTCACACTTTTTCATGCCCTGATAATTGCACATTATATCAAGCAGCCTGTCACGCGCACTGTCCATATTAATCTTTGAAAGTTCTTCAAGCTCTTTCCACGCATGTATTATATTATAACCGTCAACTAACAGATAGCTTACTCCCGGTACCTTCTGTGTCTTAGAAGAAGCTGATGGCTTTGAGGCTACATACTGCCCAAGCTGGTCTGACGACTTTCTTTTAGACAGCTTTCTTCTCTCATTATCGCCACGGCTGTTGGAAAAGTACGTTTCTGCCAGTATTCTGTCAACCTCGTCAGTACCTATCCACTCATCCGACACCGTCCTTGCTGACTGTCTTGAGCTCATAGGCACAGCCGTATCTGACACTGGCTTTGGATTAAGTACACTGTCAACATGTGCATACTTTGGCACTTCATCCCAACTTACTGTATATCCTGCCCCATGCGCACAAAATACCGAATCTGGAGTATTTCTTATATCACGCTCCACATCATAACCTGTCTTTTCAATCACTTCATCCTGATTGTGGCAAGGTCTGTAGCCGGACATTCTTAAGCTTATGCTGCCAGTTCCCTTTGTATAGGCATTAACTTCTGCCTGATAATTGCCAAGACATGAAACCGGTCCATTACCTGTGATACTCACTTCATCTCCGGTATCATTAATCGTAAATGCTGCGCCCATACGCTCAAGGTCTGTCATCGCCCTGCCTATATACTGCCTGTCAAGCTTTAACTCAAAGTCATAATAAGGCTCTAACAGTACTGAATCTGCCTGCATAAGCCCCTGCCTTACTGCCCTGTATGTTGCCTGCCTGAAATCTCCGCCTTCAGTATGCTTATTATGCGCCCTTCCAGCTACAACAGTTATCTTCACATCCGTAAGTGCTGAACCTGTGAGTACACCTTTATGTATTTTTTCGCACAAATGTGTATATATAAGGCGCTGCCAGTTCTTCGCAAGAACATCCTCACTACAGTCAAGCTCATACTTCATGCCGCTTCCCGGTTCTCCCGGTTCAAGTATAAGATGTACCTCCGCATAATGTCTTAAAGGCTCAAAATGTCCGATTCCTTCAACTTTGTTAGTTATCGTTTCCTTATAGACAATACTACCCTCTCCAAATGTTACATCAATTCCAAAGCGCTCTTTTATAATATTCTGGAGTACTTCTATCATAACTGGTCCCATAACCTGTACATGTATTTCCTTAAAGTTCTCATTCCACTCTATATGAAGCTGCGGCTCTTCCTCCCCGACTGCCCTTAACTTAGGTAACATCTGCATAGGGTCTATACCCGCCGGAAGATTTATCTTATAGTTAAGTACGGGTGTGAGTACTGGTGAGTTATCCTCTATGCCCTCGCCTATTGCCTGACCTGCATATGTCCCGGCAAGTCCTGTAAGTGCGCATATACTTCCAGCCGGAGCCTCCTGTATAGCTGTAAACTTATCACCGGAATACACTCTTATCTGATTTACTTTTTCATCATTGATGATACATTTGCTCTTAATAACACCGCCTGTAACCTTGATATGTGTAAGCCTTTCACCTCTGTCATCTCTTGATATCTTATACACCTTAGCACTAAGCTCATCGCCATATGACTTCTGTGTACAGAAACGGTTCATAATTCCAAGCAGTTCTTCAACACCATTTAACTTAAGTGCAGAACCAAATATAACAGGGAATATATCCCTTTCATCAAGCATACAGCTTATACTTTCATCTGACACCTCAGAGGTATCAAGATACTCTTCAAGTGCTGCTTCCGAACACGTAGCTATCTCTTCATAATCAGGCTCTGCGCCGCTCATACAGCCTGTAAAATCAACACAGCCTGACGACAGCTTATTCTTAAGCTGCTCTAAAAGTCTTTGTCTGTTGGTTCCCTGCTGGTCCATCTTATTAACAAATATAAACACAGGAACATTCAGCCTCTTAAGCAGTCTCCACAGTGTATCTGTGTGTCCCTGCACGCCATCCATTCCACTTATGACAAGTACCGCATAATCAAGCACCCACAGCGTTCTTTCCATTTCCGCTGAAAAATCAACGTGGCCGGGTGTATCAAGAAGCGTGACATCCAGCTCCTTATACTTAAAGCACGCCTGCTTTGAAAATATAGTTATTCCCCTCTGTCTTTCATATTCGTTATTATCAAGAAATGCATCTTTATTATCAACTCTTCCAAGCTTTCTTATTGTACCTGATGTATACAGTATACTTTCAGAAAGAGTAGTTTTCCCGGCATCAACATGCGCAAGCATGCCTATAACCAGTTTCCTCATAATATACCTCCCAATTATTACAGCTCCTTACGTATCGCCTTCTCATATATGTCTGGTCTTCTATCTCTGAATAATCCCCATGAAAGCCTGTCATACGCCAGCTTATCAAGGTCAAACTTATGAACGATAACTTCCTCTTCGTCCCTGCCTGCCTGATATATTATATCACCTGTATTGTCAGTAATAAAGGAAGAACCATAAAACTTAAGCGAACTTGTCTGTTCACCATTCTCCTCACAGGGTTCTACACTTTCCACACCAATTCTGTTAGCTGCCACAACCGGAACAAGATTACTTGCTGAATGTCCCTGCATACATCTTCTCCAATGAGGCATACTGTCACAGTCAAGTATAGGCTCACTTCCTATCGCTGTAGGATAAAAAAGCACTTCAGCACCTGCTACAGCCATGGCTCTCGCTGTTTCAGGAAACCACTGGTCCCAGCATATACCAACCCCTATACATCCAAATCTTGTATCAAACACCTTAAAGCCTGTATTACCCGGAACGAAGTAGAACTTTTCCTGATAATAATGGTCATCAGGAATGTGCGTTTTTCTGTATATGCCAAGATTAGTGCCATCGGCATCTATAACTGTAACAGTGTTATAAAGCTGATTGACGTCTTTTTCATAAAAGCTCACTATAATAACTACTCCAAGTTCTTTAGCAACCTTTGTAAAATGTTTTACTCCCTCATCCTCATCTGTTTTTCTTGCATATTCATAATACTCATATCTTCTTTCCTGACAAAAATACTGTCTTTCAAAAAGCTCCGGAAGCAATATTATATTGGCACCTTCCTCTGCTGCTTTTCTTACAAGTCTGTCGGCTGTCTGTATATTTTCTAAAACATTTCTGCTGCACTTCATCTGTATAGCAGCAACTCCTGTTATTCTGCTCATGATATTCCTCATTTCTGCGCACGTTTTTTGCGCATAACGAGTTTGTGTCAAGTGCGCGCAGACACAAATCCCGCGTGTGAAAAATCTATTTTTCACACTATTTCCTCATTTCTGCAAATCTGTCACACCTGCCGGTATCTGCTGTGTTATACAGTGTATATTTCCTCCACCAACGATTATGTCCCTTGCATATATTCCAATAACTTTCCTGTCGGGCATAAGCTTTGATAAAAGTTCTATAGCTGCTTTATCCTTTTCATCATTGAACTGTGGCACAAGTACTATACCGTTAGCTATATAGAAGTTGGCATAACTTGCGGCAAGTCTTTCCCCTGCTTCCCTGTTATCTTCGCCCTCTGCAAACACATATCCTTCTAAGTCTTCCTCTGTTACACACACAGGCACATCGGGTATGTACAACTTATGCACATTTATCTTTCTACCCTTTGCATCCGTTTCACTTTCAAGAACTTTCATATCGGCAAGTGACATTTCATACTGTAAATCATTCATATTATCCGTCCATGCAAGCACTACATTGGCTGGTGATGTAAATGCGCACACATTATCAACGTGTTCATTCGTTTCATCATTATATATGCCATAAGGAAGCCATATAACTTTTTTAGCGCCAAGATATTCTTTAAGCCTGTCCTCTATCTGCGACTTATTAAGTTCAGGGTTTCTTCCTTTGCTTAAAAGACAGCTCTCAGTCACAATAACAGTGCCTTCACCATCACTGTGTATCGAACCTCCTTCAAGCACAAAAGGCGAAGCATCATAATAATCAATCCCCGCCTTATCACAGAATATCCCTGCTGCCTTATCATCATTTTCCCAGTCCATATATAATCCGTCATATTCACCGCCCCACGCATTAAAGCTCCAGCTTACGCCACGGACATCACCAGACACATTTTTTACAAACGTAGGACACATATCTCTTGCCCATGCATCATCTGTATCTATATTAATAAGCTTAATCCTGCTGTCTAACATCTGTTTCGCTTCTTTCATATGCCCACTGTCAACAAGCATATACATGTCTTCCGACTGCGCAATATGTTCTGCTATTTCCTTAAACACTCTCTTAGCAGCAGCTCCTCTGCCCGGCCATGAACCCGGTCTTACCGGCCATATCATAATAGTTCCACTATGTTTTTCATACTCTGCCGGCATATAATAACCGTCTTTTAACGGAGTTGAATTAATAATACCCATATACTTTAATATCTCCTCTTCCTATGATAATCTTACCTTAAAATCTTCATAGCCAAAGCTCTTTATAAGCTCTACCCTGCCATCTTTTAACAGTGATATTGATGGAAGTGGAATTCCATTAAATGTATTATTTTTAACCATCGAATATATAGCCATATCCATAAATATTAGTCTGTCACCTATATTTATCTCATGTTCAAATGCATAATCGCCTATGACATCTCCGGCAAGGCATGTATATGAAGAAAGTCTGTATACATACTTACGGTCAGAATTTTTTTCCTGCTCGTCCTGTGATACAATCTTAGCACCATATAAAGGAGGTGTGTATGGCATTTCCAGTACATCCGGCATATGACATGCAGCAGATGCATCAAGAATAAGCGTTTCTATGCCATTGTCAACCTTATCAAGCACCTCTGTTACAAGATAACCGGCATTAAGTGCCACAGCCTCACCCGGTTCAAGATATATGTCCACTTTATATGTATCCTGCACATATTTAATACAGTCAATAAGAAGCTCCACATCATAATCATCCCTTGTTATATGATGTCCGCCACCCATATTTATCCACTTACAATTATGCATATATTTTCCAAACTTCTGACATACACCATCAAGCGTTATCTTAAGGTCATCGGAATTCTGTTCACAAAGTGTATGAAAATGTAATCCGTCAACACCGTCAAGCAGATGTTCATCTTCCATAAGCCCCTTTTCAAGTGCAGCAAGCGTTACACCAAGTCTTGAACCTGCCGCACAAGGGTCATATATTGCATGTTCTTTCTGCGTTGACACCTCAGGATTAATTCTTATACCAATACTTACTCCGGCATCAATACACTTATCTTTATATTTTACAAGCTGGCTTACTGAATTAAATATGATGTGGTCGCATATCTTAACAAGCTCGTCCATATCCTCCTGTTTATATGCCGGCGCATATACATGGTTTTCCTTATTCATCTCTTCCCTGCCAAGCCTTGCCTCATACAGTCCGCTTGCTGTCGTTCCGCTTATATACTGGCCTATAAGCGGATACAGCGCATATCCTGAAAATGCTTTCTGCGCAAGAAGTATATGACATCCTGTAGCATTTTCTACTTTCTTAAGAATACTAAGATTATGAATAAGTTGGCTTTCATCAATAACATATGATGGTGTTTTTATATTTTTAAATACTTCTGTATTCAATTTATTTTCTCCTATATATTAGCGCTGTCATACATACGTCAATGTATAGCAGCGCTATATTTTATAATCTAATACATTTGTAATTATTATCATGCTTTAACTGATATAATTAATGGACAAGTACAGGATTTTCATCAACCACCCATGGAAGTCCCCACTTATTAAGTGCCTCCATATATGGATCCGGGTCAAATTCCTCCACATTGTATACACCTGGCTTGTTCCACTGTCCTGTGACAACCATCATGGCACCTATCATGGCTGGAACACCTGTTGTATAAGATATCGCCTGCGACTCAACTTCTCTGTAACATTCCTGATGGTCACACACATTATATATGTATATTGTCTTTTCCTTACCGTCCTTTTTACCTGTAAATATACATCCTATATTAGTCTTGCCAACAGTTCTTGGACCAAGACTTGCAGGGTCTGGAAGAAGCTCCTTAAGAAGCTGTATAGGTACAACCTCAACATCTCCTACCTTTACAGGGTCAGTTCTTAACATTCCCACATTTTCAAGGCATTTCATATGTGTAAGATAGCTCTGTCCAAATGTCATAAAAAATCTTATTCTTTTAACTCCCGGTATATTCTTTGCAAGCGACTCTATCTCTTCGTGGTGAAGAAGGTACATATCTTTCATACCAACCTCAGGAAAATCGTATTCTCTCTTAATAGACATAGCCGGCACTTCCACCCAGTGTCCATTTTCCCAGTAAGAACCCGGCGCTGATACTTCCCTTAAGTTAATCTCAGGATTAAAGTTAGTTGCAAATGGATATCCGTGGTCGCCACCATTACAATCAAGTATATCTATTGTTTCTATCTCATCAAAGTAGTGCTTGAGTGCATATGCACTGAACACGCTTGTAACCCCCGGGTCAAAGCCTGTTCCAAGAAGTGCCATTATGCCTGCATCCTCAAACTTTTTTCTGTAATTCCACTGCCATGAATAATCAAAGTAAGCTGAAAATCCTTCTTCCTTACATCTCTTTTCGTATATTGCTCTCCATTCCTTATCCTCTGTATCCTCAGCCTCATAATTAGCTGTGTCTATATAATCAACACCCGTTTTAAGGCAGGCATCCATTATTGTTAAATCCTGATATGGAAGTGCAAGGTTAAGCACTGCCTCCGGCTTATATCTTTCTATAAGTGCTGTAAGTTCCTCCACATTATCTGCATCAACCTGTGCTGTTGTTATAACTGTCTTTGTTTTACTTTCAAGCTTTTCCTTAAGTGCATCACATTTGCTCTTAGTTCTGCTTGCTATACATATTTCTGTAAATACATCACTGTTCTGACAGCACTTGTGAATAGCCACACCTGCTACACCACCACATCCAATTATTAATAATCTGCTCATAATTCTTATCCTCCTTATATTACGCAAAATATATCTTTCTAACGTTCCTCTTCCTCAAGCATATCCTCAACATACTTAGGAAGCATAAATGCACCTTTATGAAGGTTTGTTGTATAATACTTTGTCGGTATTCCAAGCTTTTTCCATTCATCGGGCTTGAAATCCAGTATCGGATGATACTTCTTTGATGCGAAACCAAAAAGCCAGTAACCTGACGAACAGGTTGGAATATGTGCCTGATATACACGGCTTACTGGAAATGCCTGATAAGCCTTTCTATGCATTTTTACACATTCTTCCTTATCCTCTGAATAGAATGGACTTCCGTGCTGATACACCATAATTCCATCCTCTTTGAGCGCCTTATAACAGCTTCCATAGAATTCTTTTGTAAATAACCCTTCTGTATAACCAAACGGGTCTGTAGCATCATTTATTATAAGGTCATATTCATCTGTCTTGCTTCTAAGAAAACGAAGTCCGTCCTGTATGTATACATTGACTCTTTCATCATCAAGCCCGCATGTGAGCTCCGGAAAATACTCACGACAGACCTCTGCAAGTGTTTCATCCGGCTCAACTACATCTATTCTTTCAATAGTCTTATAATTGATAAGTTCTTTGGCAACACCACCGTCAGCTCCACCTATAATAAGGACATTCTTAACATCCGGATGAACCGCCATAGGTACATGTGTCACCATCTCATCATATATAAATTCGTCTTTTTCAGAGAATAATATCTCACCATCAAGTGCCAGAAACTTTCCAAATTCATCTGATACAAGCACATCTATTCTCTGACAGTCACTCTCAACTGAACACAACTGCTGCTCAATTCTCATTGACAGCTTTACATTAGATGTATGCAGTTCTGAAAACCACATTTCCATATTACTTGTCACCTCTCATATCTTAATATATCTATCAATGAACAGATTAAAAACTTCTAATTCTAATCTGCTCATTTATAGTATGCACTGCTGCATAAGTACCATCAGGTTATCTACCATCGGGTCCTCTGTACCCTGCATAGAACATCCCTTTTCCTTAACATATAATATATACTCAATAATCTCTTCTGTTATCATCTCTCCCGGTGCAAGAATAGGTATTCCAGGTGGATAACACATAACAAATTCTCCCGATATTCTTCCTTTTGTCTGCTTTATAGGAAGTGACTCCTTATCGGCATAGAATGCTTCCTGTGGAGACTTCGCCACAAGCGGGCTTATAAATTCCCCGCTTAACATGCCCGTCTTATCTTTCTTATATATTCTTGCTATATCTGCAAGGGCACCTACAAGTCTTTCAATATCCTGCAATCTGTCACCTATTGATATATATGCAAGTATGTTACTGACATCTCCAAACTCAATCTGGATATCATACTCATCCCTTAACAGGTCATACACCTCTATTCCTGCAAGACCAAGACCGAGTGTGTGAACGGATAACTTTGTAACATCATAATCATATACACTTGTGCCATTCACAAGCTCTTTGCCATATGCATAATAGCCGCCAATATCATTTATTTCTTTTCTTGCATACTCAGACATTTCCATAACCTTTGTAAATGACTCCCTGCCTCTTAGTGCAAGATTACGTCTTGATATATCAAGGCTTGCAAGCAAAAGATATGAACCACTTGTTGTCTGTGTAAGATTGATTATCTGTCTTACATAGTCAGCATTTACACCCTTATTAGTAAGCAGTATTGAACTCTGCGTAAGTGAACCACCTGACTTATGCATGGAAACTGCAGCCATATCTGCACCTGCCTCCATAGCCGATACTGGAAGGTCTGGCTGAAAATAAAGGTGTGTTCCGTGTGCTTCATCCGCAAGCACTTTCATGCCATACTCATGTGCAAGCCTGACAATAGAACGGATATCTGAACATATTCCATAATATGTAGGATTATTTACAAGTACCGCAACCGCATCCGGATTATCCTCTATAGCCTTTCTTACTGATGCCAGATTCATACCAAGTGAAATTCCAAGTTCTGGATTAACCTCCGGATTAACATATACAGGAACTGCACCACACAGAACAAGCGCATTGATAGCACTTTTATGTACATTACGCGGAAGTATTATCTTATCGCCCCTTTTACAGTTGGACAGTATCATCGCCTGAACTGCCGATGTTGTACCTCCTACCATAAGAAATGCATTATCAGCTCCAAATGCTCTGGCAGCAAGTTCCTCTGCGTCACGTATAACCGATACCGGATGACACAGATTATCAAGAGGTTTCATGGAATTAACATCTATTCCAACACATTTTTCACCTAACAAATTCACTAATTCCGGATTACCTCTTCCTCTTTTATGTCCCGGAACATCAAACGGAACAACTCTCTGTCGTCTTAATCTCTCCAACGCTTCATATATTGGAGCTCTTGTCTGGTCATCTAACATCTTCTTATCTCCATTCGCATATATAATGTTGTGCTGGACATAAACATAAAATAAATTACATTTATATCATTATTAGCAAGATAGAACCGTAATACTATCCGTGCATAAACATAAAGTAAATTACATTTATATCATCGCCGCTGATTATGTATGTCTTACAATCTGTGCATATCATACCTTTTATAATATCCTATCCAGAATGTACTTTATTCCTGAATACTGTTTGCATAAAAAAAGAGATAGCTGTGCATTATACACAACCATCTCTTTATAGTCTAGTCATAATCTAAATCTGACCTTTCTTCTGCCTGATACCTATATACAGAATACAGACAGATAATCAGAATTAATACCAATTATTAGTAAGAAAATCAGCTAATATACCCATAGAACATTATGATAATTCTATGACATACAAATATGCGTCACTCTTTATTGACTGTTTCACAAGATGATGTGCTTGGCACAGATTATAAAGTAATCAACTTATAAACAGGGCTTACTGCCCAATCAATAACAATAATGTGGGTTCACCACACCGGCAACCGACCCGCCTGTCCGTTAGGCTTAACTTAATCTTTATGCCCTTAACAGGCAAAGATATAAGTGGTCATATTTGTATGAAATCATATATCACTGACTCACACGAATGAATTATATCATATATCAAAAGTATATGTCAATTATTATCTGAATTTTAAAGCAATATATTACTGTTATAATTCTATATATCGGATACACCACGCCGCATCAAGAAAATGTGTAACATTTTCCAGATTATCTCCTGACAGCAACATTAAAGAATTCCAACCGCCTGCTTTGCAAGCCTGTCCGCCTCCTCGTTGCCCTCAACGCCAGAGTGTCCCTTAACCTTAACAAAATTTACAGATATCTTATCCTTAACTGACTGCATATAGTCATAGTAGGCTATAGTGCCTTTCTTGTTTCTCTTCCATTCGCCAAGTGCCCATGCCCTTATTCCCATATAATCAAAGTACACGTCAACACTTTCTATTCCAAGTTCTATGGCTTTCTTAACGGCTGCCATACTGCCGAGTATCTCTCCGGCAACATTTCTCATAGAAGCCATCTCACTGTCATCACCTGAACCGCTGAGAATATACTTCTCACCGTTATGCATAAGGAAACCACCAAAGCCATACACACCCGTAGCCACATTAAATGAACCATCCACATATGCATAGCTGTCACTTTCCTTAACTACATCATTGACTGCACCCATATAGGCAAGTGCCTCTGCTTCTGTTGTAAAGCTCTTATATTCTGCTCCCTCACACTTAAACACCTGACTCTTACATGCATCCCATGTTCTGTATATTCCCGGCTTACGCCCTTTTCTTACTGCGTAATATTTCGCTGCCATTATTAACCACCTTATATATTATCTTAGCCTTTTTATTCTTATATCGGTATTATCGGTAAAATATTTTTCCATAACCAATGTCAACAAGTCTTACCACAACTTTTTGACCGCATACCTCTAACATTGAAATATCCTAATATACTCTTATAACACCGGCAATATTCTTAACCGCTGATAATCCCTTAAACACTGCCATAGCATCATTAAAGTGCTTCTCCTTGACTTCATCTGTAATGATAACAAGTTCAGCAACACCATCCTTGCTGCTCTTCTGAACAACCTGAGCTATACTTACACCGCTGTTTCCAAGTACACTTGCTATATTGGCAAGAACACCGGACTTGTCAGCAACTTCAAGTCTTAAGAAGAACTTGCTGCTTGTGTCTTCTATATTCTTGACATTGATATGCTTATAACAGCAGCAGCCTATCTTTCCACATGCATCATGTACTATATTTCTGCACACATCTATAATATCACCTACTACAGCACTTGCTGTTGGCATCTGTCCTGCACCTCGTCCCATAAACATAGCATCATCCATGGCAAGACCGTGGACAAATACTGCATTGAAAGCATCATTGACAGTTGCAAGCGGATGATTAGAAGGAATAAGCATAGGATGTACCTTTACCTCTATTCCATCATCTGTGTTCTTTGCAACCCCGAGAAGCTTAATGACATATCCGAATTCTTTTGCATACTTTATATCATCTGCTGATATCTTAGTGATACCTTCTGTATATACATCTGCAAATGTTACTCTTGAGTTAAATGCTATTGATGCCATAATAGCTATCTTTCTTCCGGCATCATAACCTTCCACGTCAGCTGTAGGGTCAGCTTCTGCATATCCAAGCTCTGTAGCCTTTGCAAGTGCCTCTGCATAGTCCATGCCGCTCTCTGTCATCTTTGTAAGGATATAGTTAGTAGTACCATTGACAATACCCATAATCTCAGTGATATGGTTTCCTGTCATGCTCTGCTTTAATGGTCTTATAATAGGAATAGCACCTGCAACCGCAGCCTCAAACTGAAGGTCAGCACCTGCCGCATTGGCTGCATTGCCAACATCTTCACCATACTCTGCTATAAGGTCTTTATTAGCTGTAACAACCTGCTTTCCTGCCTTGAGTGCATCAAGCACATAATCCTTTGCAGGATGAATACCACCCATAAGCTCTACTATAATGCTTATCTGCGTATCTGTTATTATCTCTGCCCAGTCATCTGTGAGAAGCTCTTTAGGAATACCTTCTCTTTTCTTTGCCATATTTCTTACAAGAACTTTCTTTATGACAAGTCTTGCTCCTGTCTTATGCTTTATCTCATCACTCATAGCCTCACACAACTTATAAGTTCCCATTCCTACCGTTCCTGCTCCAAGTATTGCAGCGTAGATTACCTTTTCTGACATATTGTTAACTCTCCCTTTGATTAATGATGTCAGAAGCAGATATCTCCTGTTTCTGACAATATATCAGCGAATTACTCCGCCTTATTATACATGCTGATATTTTTATAAAGAATCCTTTAGGCGCTTAATAATTCCTGATATTCTTATAATAGATATTAAGTCAGATGCACCCTCTATCATAAGTACAACACCTATAAATATCATAAGCGCCACTGATGAACCGAATGGATTAAGAAGTGCAATTATACCCATAACAACCATAAGTGCTGCCGCAATAGCTTCTATCCACCATTTCTTAGCTTCCATACGGTAGAATTCAATTCCATACTGTAACTTTAATATTCCGTCAATAATAATAACAATCGCAAGCACTGTTCCAAAGAACATAGCAATAACTTCCGGCTTCATAACAAAGAATATACCGAATGCCAATAAAGATATCCCCTGCACAAGTCCAAATGAGCCAAAAACCTCTTCCTTTGCCATTCTAAAGTAAGTTATAAGTCTTAACACTCCCCATACACACAATGCAATACCAACAACTCTACATATGACAAGTTGCGAAATCTCTGGAAAAATCACAAGAAAAAGACCCAGTGCAAACAAAACAACTGAAATAATAATAAGTTCAATCTTAATTCCTTTAATCTTCTTAATCATACAACCACTTCTCCTTAACCATTATTTTATGATGTCAGTGTTATAAGTTCAACAACCTTATTGTACAGGCACAAGCAAGTTTTTGACCTTTTAAACCTGACACCATTTTATATAGTATACCATATAAATAAAGAAGCTGTCGAACTATTTTACTATTCTGTATATAATTACAGAACATCAACAGCCGACAGCTTCTTTAATTTCATATAATCTGTGTTTTATTGGTTATAATTGTTTTCTTACTTTTTTAAACTCTCAAAACTTAACTTCTAACGATTATAATCAATTCATCATAAGTTAATCATATAATAACGGTTATGCTCTATCCATAGCATCTTCAAAGTCCTTAGTACCTGCAAATATCTCATTCTTATAAGGATTCTTCTTCTGTTCAATAGCTCTCTTAATAATAACTGCAATACAGATAACATTAGCTACAACTGCAAGTATAGACATAACACCCTGTGCAACTGGATAAGCTCCAGCGGCGTTCATCTGCTCTAATGTGAAGTGTGAAAGCTCCATACCAGTTGTTGCTCCTGTATACTTGTAAAGTACTGGAAGAGTTGCAAATATACCATCTACCTGGAAAAGTGGGAATACCTGCGCAAACATACACCATGTTGCAAGTGTATTCGCACGGTTCTGAATCCATCCACCCTTGTTCCATAATGCATTGGCAAATGTAGGTGCAAGAAGTAATGCAACACCACAATACCATGTATGAGTAGGAAGGTTGTTATATGTATATGTAAAGTTCCATATATCATATGCAACGATAAACCATATAGTCATATCTGGCCATAACATATCATCCTTCTTCTTAGAAGAATAGATACCCCACCAGCCTGTCATACAGAAAATGTTGATGATACCGGCTATACCATTAAGCCAGTTCCACCAGCCGCCATAAAGCCATACGCCCTCGTTAGAGAACCACCAGCCGCCATTCATTCCACCTCTGATAGCAGATTCAAAGTCGCTGCATACAGCAATAAGAATATTGATTGCAACGATTAAGAATGGGAATACCTTAAACCATTCTGTCTTACCTATACTCCACTTATACTTAAGCATCATAAAGCCGATACAGCCTGCTGTAGCAGCATAAAGCTTAGCATAATGGAACCAGCCGTTCATATACTTATATGTCTGGTTGTTAAGTGCCCATGCGGCACCATTCGCAGCACCTATCTGGATAGCCACGAAGTAAATAGTCAAAGCGATAGGAATAAATATAAAGAATAATAATCCACCAAACTTTGAACGTCTTGCAAGCTCGTTACATATAACAAGACCTGCGAATACAAGCACCCATCCTATAAGCTTATAGATAGTGCCATCTCCGTAAAGTTGAAATAACATATTAACACGCCTCCGATCAATTCACTGATTATATGCTGTGTTAATTTTATAACAAATTTTGGCAATTTACAACCATTTTATTAATTTTTTAAAGTTTTTATAAACAAAATGGGTACTATTTCTAACATTTTTCTATCATCCAAAGTTATCTGTCACATTTATTATCCGATATGCATCTTCTGCGATGTTCCTCTTATATGTTCAACTGCCTGCTTAACCTGTTCAGCATACTTAAGGTTCTGTTCACTCATATTGTGTACCTGTTCAGCATTGACTGTTACTTCCTGAGTTACTGCTGAAAGTTGTGATATATTTTCAACTATTTTATTATTAGAGTCTGACAGTCCTGATATCTGCTTATTAACCTCCTCCACATGCTCTACTAATGCTGACATATTACGATTAAGCTGTTCAAACGTCTGTGAAGCTGAATTAATATTATCGCTCTGCGTATCGGCCGCATTGACAGAAATCCTGACAGATTCCACCACATCATCTGCATTGGCATTAAGCCCATATATTATCTTTGTTATATCCTCTGTAAAGCCCTTTGTCTGCTCAGCGAGCTGTCTTATCTGCTCAGCCACAACTGCAAAGCCTCTTCCTGCCTCTCCTGCTCTTGCACTCTCTATTGAAGCATTAAGTGCAAGCAGATTAGTCTGGCTTGATATATTAAGAATCATATCCGCTATATTCTCAACCTCTTTAGTTTTCTGCTGAAGCTTTGACATTGAATCAGTAACCGACTTATTAGTATCCTTTATCTGCGCAGACTGTGTCTTAAGTTCTGTCATGATTTCTATATTCTTTTTAATACTATCATTAGAATCCATTGCAATATCTACCATCGCATTAGATACTTCGCCTGTGTGCTCAATAGCCTGCTGTATAGATGTTGTCATAGTATTCTGTTCTTCTATGCTTGTAGCCGTCATATTCGTAGCTGCAGTAATTTCCTTCATATTGCTTGTTACATTCTCTGTTGTACTTACAAGCTGATCCATAATGTTTCTGCTTTCATCAGTTTCCTTATTAACAGTCTGTGATACCTCAAGCATATCATCAAGAACCATCTTTACCTTATCGTGTTCTTCTCTTGCTGAGCCAATTGCGTCTTCATTAAACAATATGCAGAGCTTCCCCACCTGAAGTATTACAACACCTGTAAGAATAACAATAAAGGTTCCACATACTGCATTAACATCATTGACATATATTCCCTTTGATGCCTGTACACTCATAACTATAATATATAGAATCAATGTGCCTATTGCAGTTCTATTCAAAGACTTCTTCTCGTAATAAGGAATCTGTAATATAAATATTATTATAATTGCATAGCTTATAAAGGTTGCACTAGTCTGAACACCAATAAGCAGATATTCTATACATACCTCCCATGTAGCCATAGCCTTTAACTTTCTTGTTTCCTTATTCTTTACATACACGATAGTATTGGCTATTGCAAATACAGCAATAAGAGCTGTATTACCATATACAGTTACAGGTGATATAGCATTACAGGACAGTTTTAACCACAGATAGAATATAAATATACATCCCAAAACAGATGTCGCTACTATATAAAATCTGTTCAGTTTTTTAAATCTTTCAGTTTCCTCTGTGTACTTGTACTTATTCCCCGCCTTAATCTCTTCCATTTTAAAAAAATCTTCCTCCTAGTATAATAATGATGTAGTCAATTAAGACTACTTTGTTAATAAGTTTCTATAGCAGATAACAAAAGAAGGTATTCTTCCTTCATCAGATGTTATCTTAAATAATTATTATGCCTGACGGCTCCTGATAGACACCAGATAAAACATAAGGTATTATCTCTTAGGATAGGACAAAAAATGTATCCCTCCTTGTAATTAATACATCATAATGTGAATGAAAACAAACTATAAATATATTAATACAAAAAGTGAGATTTTTCCATAATAAATCAATATTTAATTGAATAAATTTATTCATAAGCTCAACTCATAAATTTAATCCTTGAATACATATCTTCAACTATCGTTCTTATATCCATGCCCTCCTGTGTAATAATAATGTCAGCATACTTTTCATACAGTCTTTTCCTGTCCTCAAATATTTCCTCGATAGTTGTTTTACCATTCGATACAACTCCACGCTCTTTAAGGCTTCCAAGTCTTGACTCAAGCTCCTTTTCAGACACCTTAAGATATATAACAGTTCCTATTTCCTTAAAATGCTCCATTGCCCCCTCACCATACACGGCACTTCCACCTGTTGCTATAATAGTGTGCTCTGGCGATATACCACAGTTTACATCATTCTCTATTTTTATGAAACCTGCATCCCCATGTTCATCTATAAGCTCTTCAAGTGTCTTTCCATAAGTATCCTGAATAACTATGTCAGAATCTATGAAAGAATAACCAAGCTTCTTTGCAAGAACTACGCCTAATGTACTCTTTCCACTTCCCGGCATACCTATAAGTATGATATTCTTTCTTTTTTTGTTATCACCTGTATTATTATTCTGTGCATTAACTTCTGTTGTTTTAATATCTTTCATACTATTATCACTCATATCTTTTCCTGCTTTATCACTCTTTTATATTCTACTTGTTGTCTATAATGCCCTGAAGCTTTGCCATCTCGTCCATAGCACCGTCTAACAGGCTGTTAATCTTCTTTGTTCCGTCTATTGTCTGGCTGCTTAACTGCTACGTATTCTCAGTATTAGCAAGAAGCTCCTCACTCTTTGCCTCGGGATTTTTCTTATAAACAAGTGTTGCAAGCACAACTGGTATTATCAGTATTGCTGAAAATACTGCTACATACATAGCTGTTCTGTTTCCTTTTACAAGTTCCATAATGTATGCTATAAAAAGTACTGCTGAAATAATCTGATAACACAGCAGCAGCTTCTTGTTTACATACGCTTTTTCGCTGAATTGACTACTCTCACTATTTGTTATATCTGACATCTGTCCATATGCCTCCTGATATTTTTATATATATTTTTTATATATTATTTACATCAGTCTTAGTAAAAAGGCTATCACGCTTCTACTTATCCGCTGGTATCACAAATATCCATATCAGAGAGCTTATAAGAAGCATAAGCGGATAGAATAGGACTGGTATAATCTGAAATGCCGATATTGCATAGCCAAGCTCATTTGCGGCGGATATCGCAACAAGCATCTGCGCACCATATGGAATAATCCCCTGAAATACACACGAAAATGTATCCAGCAGTGAAGCTGTCTTTCTGTTAGATATTCCGTAGTTTTCGGACATTTCCTTTGCTATAGGATTAGCCATAACGATGGCAACTGTATTATTAGCTGTCGCTATATCCATAGCTCCTACGAGAAGTCCTACTCCAAGCTGTCCGCCCCTCTTTCCCTTAAAAGTCCTCCTTATGCCGCTAAGAAGTGCCTCAAAGCCGCCATATTCCCTTATAAGAGCGCACATAGCCGATACAAGTATGGCTACAAGGCTTGTTTCAAACATACCTGACACACCGGAGCCTATATTGCCTATAAGTTCGTATACACCCACATTTCCTGTTGCAAGAACTATAACTGTTCCTGACACAATTCCTGTAAGAAGCACAAGAAATACATTAAAACCTGCTATACCTCCGATAAGTACAAGGACATAAGGAATAATCTGTATAAGATTATAATCGTGTGTAACGCTTCCTGCTATATCAGTTCTGAACGACAATATAAGAATAATAATAAGAGTTACAAGTGCCGCCGGAAATGCTATCCAGAAGTTTTCCTTAAACTTATCTTTCATCGCACAACCCTGTCCATTGCAGGCAGCTATAGTTGTATCTGATATAAATGATAAGTTATCACCAAACATTGCACCACCCATAACAGATGCTATACATAACTGTACAGAAAAGCCTGAAGCCTCTGATACTGCGACTGCTATAGGAACTATAAGTGTAATCGTTCCGACAGAAGTACCCATAGCTGTTGACACGAAGCATGAAACCACAAAAAGCACCGCAACTGCAAACTTTGCTGGAATTATATCAAGCATAAAGTAAGCCACGCTCTCTGCGCTGCTTCTTCCTGCCACACCAACGAACACACCAGCCGTAAGAAATATAAGAATCATAGTTATTATATTCTTATCGGCAAGTCCGCCAGCCATTATTTCAAGCTTCTTATCAAAAGATACACTCCTGTTCTGTATACAGGCTACAAGTATCGCCACAAGAAATGCAGCTATAATCGGAATGTTATAAAAACCCATAGGAATTTTCATAACATACTCAAACACAATTCCAAATCCCAGATATAATACTAAAAAAACAAATATTGGCAGCAACGCCACAGCATTTGACTTCTTCACAGTCTGTAATTCCTCCTTTTGCCCACTACATTAATTAATCTTTAATTAAACCAAATTGGGGCAGATATAATATCTGTCCCAATCTTAAACTCTTATATAATATGATACATACGGATTGTTCCGTGATGCAATCCCACTCGCCTATGAGCAAACTCATAAGGTTTTAGACTTTTTGACTCTGGTATCATATTATAATACATAATAATGTACGTGTCAAAAACATTATTTCCTGTCCATTCTTTGTATCCTGCATATACTTTACAGACTTCTTTAATATCTCGGAAGTTATATCATTACCTCTGTCTATCTGCTCATTTACATTTACTATCGCAGATAATATATTTTCAGAACCGGCATTTATCTGCTCAACTGTCGCTGATATCTGCTGCAAATAGTGCACCTGCAAGGACAAGTATCTTTGCACTTATCTTTCTTTTCATATTGCTCCTCCATTCGTATCTCTGATAGTACCTGTTAATTGTTTCTCATAAGCATTAACTTTGTACTATATACTAATTTTATTTTGTGATTAAAAAATGGAAATTATGTGGAAAAATTATGAACAACCCAAAAAATGCAAAACATTCCAAATATATTCATATTTGTGCAAGGTAACTTATAGAAAAAATATAGAAATAAATTGCTATATATAGTATAATAAAATAGTTGTAAAAATATTTTAAAAGATGTACCAATCGGACAAGAATGGAGAATTATATTATATGATTACAAGACGTTTAGTAAGAACAAGACAGCTTCAGCCCGGCATGAAAATCGACCAGGCAGTAGTGGATAAAAGTGGACGTAATCTTGTTCAGAGAGGTTCTATTCTTGATAATTATGTCATTGACTCACTCCTTAAAATGGGAGTTATGATGGTTTATATCCAATCCGGCGAGGAGACCGCAGGAGATATCGAAAAAAGTATATCGCCACAGGCAAGAAAGCAGATTGAGCGTCTGCACACAGATGACCGTTCCAAAGTAGAACTCTCCGACAGTGTAAAGACAAGAGTAGCAGAAGGAATACAGTTTATATATTCCAACACTGAGTCCAAAGAACTTGCTGATACAACCAATAATATAGCATCCAACCTGATGAATGCTATCAATTCCACTGATGCCATAGCTGTTGATATAAGCGCACTTAAAACAAGTGATGAGTACACCTTCAAACACAGTGTTGATGTCGCAACTATGTCTATGGTACTTGCAAAGCAGCAGGGATTATCACAGAAACAGATATATGAAATAGGTGTTGCAGGTCTTCTTCACGACATAGGCAAAACCAAAATTCCTCTGGATATTCTTAACAAGCCGGCAAGACTTACTGATGAAGAATTCGCTGTTATGAAGCAGCATCCTGTATTTGGATACCGCATGATTAAAGGCAGAGATGAATTCAGCAATGAGATATGCATGGCCGTGCTGCAGCATCACGAAAAGATGAACAGCAAAGGGTATCCTGTTGGATTTCCAAGCGACAAGATAACACAGTACGCAAGAATACTCACTATTGCAGACATATATGATGCTTTAGTCACAGAGCGTCCTTACAAGTCTGCATTTTCACAGCGTGAAGCCGTAGAAATGATTATGTCTATGACAGGTGAGCTTGACCTTACCGCTATGAAAAGCTTCCTTGAAAGTATGATTTTATACCCTGTCGACTCTATCGTTGAACTTAGCAACGGTGAGAAAGCCAAGGTTGTAAAGAACAATCCTCACTACATACTCCGCCCTACTGTTGTTGGCATAAAGTCAGGCAGGGTGTATGACTTAAGCATGGATATTAAGTGTGCTAATATTATTATAAAATGATATTCTTATAGCTCATTATAGGTAATATATAAAATATCGTAACAAATAAAAACCACGTAAATATGTTTATATACATATCTACGTGATTTTTTATTTAATGCTATTCCTATGTAACACGCATAAAGTTATGCAATTTCAATTTCTAAGATTTGTTCATTTATAATCTGCTGATTATTTTTTATCCTTGTTCCCAACAGCCTTAAGTATATAATAAGGCGTGAAATCATATTCGAGTGTATCCGGTTTTTCTACTTTAAGGTGCTCCCAGTCCAATATACAAGGATGTGTCTTTGCGTTCATATCCTTGCGCTCAGACTTCTCATACTTAAAGCCCTGAGTTATCATAAATATAGTCCAGCGCCTGTGCTCAATACGCTCAAGCTCCTCTTTGTCAGCTTCATAAGAATATATGTGTTCCTTATTAACAAGCCAGTCCTTTACATTCTGGTGCATAGCCTGTGCAATACTTGATTCCCTGTCAAATATTTTCATCTTATGCCAGCTGCTGTCAAGCACACTTCCGTCCTGCTCTATACGAAGCACATCTTCTGTGAGATGTTCTTCAATCTTAAGCATAAACTTATCATCAAGAACTATACCATCAGACTTATACTGGCTTAACACATCATAAAGCACATTATATCTGTGGTTAAACAGCTTTGCCTCATCAACAATTCTGTGGTTGGTAAGTGACTCATATGAAAAAATGTCTTTATTCTGTGTTATCTCAAACAGATTATCTTCATTGTATATCTCAACAATGTTATTCTTACTCTTAGTTCTTATGATTATTGGTGTCTTTACAGCACTGCTACTATCTTTCTTATATAGAAGCTGCTTAAGTTCGATAATCGTATTTGCCATAGAATGAGTATCACCCATCGCAACTACAAGATATGTAAAGTTCATAGCTGCATTACATCTGTCAAATATTTTACTGAACTGTAATGTCTGGGCATCCGTCTTCCAGAATCTTATTACAACCGAGCCATCCATACAGAAACGCTCACTGCCGGCAACCGGAAGTTCAAGCTCATAATATTCTGTCTGCTCACCCAGGAAAATCTCTTCACTAACGAACTTAAGTCCATCCAATATATCAACTGAAAAATGCTTCATAAATGCGCCGATAATATTATCCATATCCTTATCATATACATCTATGCATATCTTTGACTCAGCAGATAATACAGACATATTAAGTGCCTGAAGAAGTGTGCGCTGTCCGAACTCGCCAAAACCGATAATGCCCATATGAACATCCAGATTATCCTTTGTATTAGCCATAAATACTGGATGTTCAGCAAACATTTTATTGACTGCCATCTGGTTAATATCGATTATATTAATATCAATTGACTTATTATCAAGGCGGTCATAATACTGCCTTATAATCTCACCCATTGATGAGTCATTACAGCCTATATACATCTGCTGGTAATTGCCATCTTTCGTTTTTCCCAATGTATTAAAGCTTAACAGAAGCTTCATATTGTCTATATTTTCCATTACATTTTCATCACATAAAAGAAAATCATTAAAACGTGAAAGCTTCAAGCTCTTTAAAACATTAGCCATAGGCATATCGCTATACTTCTGTACAAACTTTATGCCATGATTAAGATACTTTAACTTTCTGTCCTCAGTAATACCATCAGCCTCAACAACTGTTACATTGCAATCCTTAGCAAGTGCATATATAAAGTTATTCTTATATACACCTGAACCAAGCACAAGAATAGAATTCTCATGACGGCGCTTAAGAAGACCTTTCACATAGTTCGCCGGCTTTAATATAAGAACTGTCAGGGCACCGATAGTACAGAAAGGTGCGACAATAACAGAAGCACAGTAAAGATATGTAATAATTGTCATAAGTATGCCGCCGCCCGACTCTGCTAAGAAGCTTATCGCCTCACTCTGCTTGATATCCGGGTCTATCTTATAAGCTTTTATGGCATTCTGGATATTAAGTGATATTTTTAAAAATGTATTATCCTCACCGTGATAATACATAAGACCTTCGATTATACACAGAACAAATACAACAAGCGCTGTATACCATAGATAATCTTTATACTTGTTTCTCTTCATCTTATGTTACTCCTTTTTTTATTTTTGCTTATTACATATTTCATTTTTAGCCATCACTGCACTAAGTCTAAGAAAGCTTTTGCTTACGCACATAATAACACATATCAACATTTTCAACAATATATGACTGTTTTGCACATTTACATCTATCACAACATATAACTGCTATTTCGGATACTTTTTCTGCTATTTTGGATACATTCATAAAAAAGACCGGCAAACTCCGAAGAATTTACCGGTCTAATGTGTATTTAAAATTTTATACTAAATTGTCGCTAAATATTTTAAAATACAACCTGTCCATTAACAACATTCCATGTTCCATAGATATTATCCGCCTGTCCTGTGTAACTCCAATCTACTGCTCCATTTGATACATAGAACCAACCATATTCATTATTCGCAAGTCCTGTATAACCCCAGTCAAGCACTCCATCTGATACATAGAACCAGCCGTATTCATTATTGGCAAGGCCTGTGTAACTCCAGTCAAGCACTCCGTTTGATATATAGAACCAGCCATATTCGTTATTCGCAAGTCCTGTGTAACTCCAGTCTACGCTACCATTTTTTACATAGAACCAGCCATACTCATTATTGGCTAAGCCTGTATAGCCCCAGTCAAGTGCTCCATTTGATACATAGAACCAGCCATATTCATTATTCGCAAGCCCCGTATAACTCCAGTCAAGCACTCCATTTGATATATAGAACCAGCCATATTCATTGTTGGCTAAGCCTGTATAACTCCAGTCCACGCTTCCATTTTTTACATAAAACCAGCCGTATTCATTATTGGCAAGACCTGTATAATTATAATCTACCGAGCCATTTACATAATAATTCCATACGCCGTTTTCATCACAACATAAGCCGTTTTGTGCTGAAGGAGTAAATGCACTATTCTTAACAACATTGATATGGAAAGTATTATCCTCTGTAGTGACTGAAACTGTCCAATCAGTTACACCGTCAGCCATTTTAATATCTCCAACAGGTTCCAGTCCTGCAACTTTGTAAGACTCTCCAGCTTTACCCATAAGATGTATTTCAGCAGTTTCCCTTCCATGAAATTTTTCAATCATTATTTAAAGCAGAATAAGCGGATAGTGTATAAAGTCATCACCGACTATATATATCTATCCGCTTACTTAATTCAATACTGGAGCTTACGCCACACCTGTATTAATATAACAATAACTCTCTAATATTCCGCAGCTTTCATACTTATATTTGCGCCACATCTGTATTGTTATAACATTATCCCTGACCGTTGCTTTCCTTACTTTCCCTGCTTTCTTTTAGCATAGCTTCAAGTTCAGCTATCCTTTCAAGGTCTTTTGTATGCTGCTCCTCGTATTGTTCTTTTTGTACGCTAAATTGTTCTTTCTGACTGTTGATTTGTTTGTCCTTGTCGTCAAGTTTTTCATGCATTTCCTGCATTTTTTCTTTCATTTCCTTCTTGAGATTTTTCTCCATCTCCTGATACTTCTTCCTGTACTCATCAACCATCAGTACCGCCGTGTTATGGTTGAGTATTCTTAATGCTTCTGAAAACATACCTAACACCTCCTCTGGTCTTGCAAGATACTCATTCATCTCATTAAATATCTCTGATAATTCTGGAAATATGTTCTGAATGGCTATAGCCTCATCCACCGTTTCTGTCACAAACAACGACAAGAATGCAAGTCTGTCCCTTAACATCTGGTCTGTCAGCGGCTTTTCGTATACGTCCTCATCATAATCACATTTCTTAATCTCGATATTCCCTTTTATAATATCAGAATATCTGTATTTCCTGAAAGTGTCAAGACTAATCATATGGTATTTTTGTAGTAGTGGAAAATTAATGTGAGTGTTGAAGGTTGTCGTTCCAACGTGGAAATATAATTCAGGATTAGCAGAATTTATTAGATTAGAATTGCTGTTTTCAAACAGGACAATAGTATGCACATTCTTCATATCCTTATACGAAAATGTCTTATGTCCAATCGCACTGATACTGTCACTGTCCTGCGAAATGTCATCACTATACCTTGCAGTCGAGGTTGCTGATGAAAGCCTGTGATACTGCCTCATAATCGCATCAGCTGAATAGCAGCTTAACCTTTCACCCGGAAACAGCGAGGCTATCTTTTGCACCTCAATATTGGCAATACTTCCGTCAGACAGTCGTACTATCATGTCCATTATTATAAACGAGTCTTCAAAGCTGGAACTTTCGGATGGCAGTATGTCAATAACAGTTACCTCCTGCCCTATGATGCTGCTTACAAGTCTTGATAACCTCTGTCTGTGTTCATCGCCATTAAACAGCTTCTTAAAAAATGGGTCATATAACAATGGAAGTGTTTTCTTGCGGCTGATATAATCATTAAACCTGTCAGCCCAGCCTTTATTAGAAACGCTACTTCTTCTGAAATTATCATATTGTAATGCAAGATTGGGATTATTGCGGACTGCCGATAAAAAATCATAAGAACTAAGATTATCATTAACAGCTTTAAACTTATCAATGTTAATGTCTTTATGTAATGAATTGTTCACTAATTGTACTATCGCATATATGCTGTTCTCCTTCTTAAGTTATTATCACTATGCATATTGATAATATCATTTATAACACATACATAATATAAAGTCAAGTAATAAAATATATAATATACTGTAAATTTCCAGATTGTTTAAAGTTAGATTGCTCTGTAAATAAATATTTTAACCAATATCAAACTATATAAATAACTGCTTTTATAGGAAAATTACTATACCTCATATTAAAAAGACTCCCTCCCTACTGTTCCACATACCACCTCAAAACGTCAGACCTGAAATCCAACGATTAACTGTCAGTATACTACCCAGTAAGAAGGGACTCTTTTTGCTTAATAGGTTTGGTTTGTTACTTTCATCTATATTTATTATATGATGTTGGGGTCAAAAGCCCCCAACTATGATACCTACGGATTGTTCCATGCTACGCACTCTCACAATTCTCCCCAATATTCGCATATCGTGGGATTATCATCCCACTTTTATTCTCATATCGGGGCGGGTCACAAGGTCATTCACCCACCTATGAGCAAGCTCATGTGGGTTTAGCCCTTTTGACCCTGGTATCATTATATATTAAGAAAGTCTTTTCTATAATCTACTTTAAAGAATTCGGCAAGCTTCACCATATCCTCGTCCTTTATTGTATTCTTTCTCTCAAGTCCTGCTGTAAGCATATATATCTGTGCAGCCTTTTCAACGGTTTCGATAAGTCCGAAAGTTTCATCAAGAGATTTACCGGCTCCATATATACCATGCATAGCCCATATAACAAGCCTGAATTCTTTCATTTTTTCTGCTGTTGCTTCACCGATTTCATTCGTTCCACAAAGCATCCATGGAAGGACACCTACACCATCAGGAAATACAACTATACACTCTGTGCACATTTCCCAAAGTGTATGTGTAAACTTCTTCTCATCAAGTTCATGTACATAATTCATGGCAAGTGTGTTTGTAGGATGAGAATGTATAATAACCCTGTTTTCCTTATCTACTGAAAGCCTTGCCATATGGCTCATAAGATGTGCTGGTAATTCGCTTGTAAATCTGCCACCATCTTTATATCCCCACAGCAGTTGTGCTGTCGTTCCATCTTCGGCTATTCTTATTATTCCAAGATTATTTTCCGGGTCAGCCTTTACATTTTTAAAGTACTTACCTGTACCGGTTACAATAAATATTTTGCCAATAAGTGCATCTGCCCTGAAACCTGTTGGTATTTCTCTTATCACATTGTTAATGTCAATATATTGTGCAACTTCATTTTCATCAAGCATATAACTGATATTGCCACCATTTCTTTCATCCCAGCCAAGACGATACATATTAGCTGTTGTATCGCACATTTCCTTAACAAATGGTGCTGTTAATATATCCTTCATTATCTTACCTCCAGTACTTCCTTTTCATATTTCATAACTTCACTGATATAATCAGCAGCTACATTTTCTCTGTCAAGATATTCCTGCCATATATCTCCAAACGGCATAATCTTTAATTCCTCCTGTGCTGCCATAAGCTCTGTAAATCTGTTCTCATCCTGAAGCTTACGAAGTGATACCGGCTCTAACAATGCATAAAGAAGAGCCTTCTGGACGCTTCTCATTCCAGTTATCCATGCAGATATTCTGTTAATTGAGGCATCAAAATAATCAGTTGCGATAAATACCTTGTCAAGTGCATCTGCTCTTACAATTTCCTTAGCAATCTCTCTTGTTTCATCATCAAATAAAACAACATGGTCGCTATCCCATCTTACAGGTCTTGTAATATGAAGTGCAAGATGGTCGTTGAATAACAGCATAGATGATATTTTATCTGACACAACTTCTGTCGGATGATAATGTCCATTATCCATAAGCGGAGTTATACCAGCCTTTGCCACATAATTCATACAGAATTCAGCCGAACCAACTGTATATGATTCAACTCCTATTCCAAATACCTTTGACTCAAGACACACAAACACTTTACTCTTATCATAAGGCACTGACAGAATTTCATCTAAAGACTCCTTAAACCTTCTTCTTGGACCAAGTCTGTCTGCCGGAATATCCTTATAGCCATCTGGAATCCATATATTCATTACACAAGGCTGTCCTGTTTCATTAGCAAAGTACTCTGATATCTCTATACACCTTTTTCCATGTTCAATCCAGAACTTTCTGACCTCATCATCAGGTGATGATAATGTAAGTCCGTTCTTTACCATTCTGTGCGAGAAAAATGTAGGATTAAAGTCAATTCCCATATTATATTTCTTAGCGAATTCTACCCATCTGGCAAAATGTTCAGGTCTTATAGCATCCCTGTCCGAACCATCATCTATTATTGCATAGCTGGCATGAAGATTAAGCTTTTTCTTTCCGGGAACAAGACTTAACACCTTACTAATGTCCTGCATTAACTGCTCCGCGGTAACTGCCTTTCCTGGATAATTACCCGTTGTCTGAATTCCTCCTGACAGACTTTCCCTGCTGTCAAATCCAATTACATCATCGCCCTGCCAGCAATGCATTGATACTGGTACATTTTTTAATATTTCTATTGCTTTTTCAGTGTCAACACCGATAGTCTGATACATTTTTCTTGCCGACTCATATCTTTCATTAGCCATATCTGCATTATCCTCCTTATCTTACTTTATCTGCTTCGTTATTCACATTTTTCAAATTGCCTTATATCAAATGACTGCATTACACACGCTCTTGCTTCTTTCAGATTTTTAAATATTCCGTCTGTTATCATCTGTGCCATAGCATTTCCTATTGCTGTCGCCTCAACAGGCCCTGCTATAACTTTCTTTCCGGTAGAAATGGCTGTAAGCCTGTTAAGATATGCTGCATTGGCACCTCCGCCGATTACATATATTGCCTCATATACAGTATCCGTATTTTCCTCAATCTGTGACACTGTATCTGCATAACTGCCAGCAAGGCTCTTGTATACAACTGCTGCCACTTCACCAACTGTATCCGGCACAGACATATTGTTATTACGGCAATATGACTTTATTGCTTCTGTCATATTCTCTGGTGCAAGAAAACACTCATCATTGACATCTATTACCGATGTTATATAATCAGCTTTTTCTGCTTCTTCACAGAGTTCTGCAAATGTATATTTATCGTTTAATTCATGTCTTACAGACTGTATAATCCAGAGTCCCATAATATTCTTAAGATATCTGAATCTGTAATCATATCCACCTTCATTGGTAAAGTTACACTTACGGCTTTTTTCATCACATCTGGCTTTTAACAGCTCTGTACCCATAAGCGACCACGTTCCTGAGCTTAAATATAAAACATTGTCCGATACTGTTGGAACCGCCATAACTGCTGATGCTGTATCATGGCTTGCACACATAACTACATTTGTATTAAAACCGATCTTCTGCTTAACGCCCTCAGTTAATTTCCCAATCACTGTACCTGGCTGCTTAAGTTCCATAAACATATCCCTGTTTATTCCAAGCATATTAATAAGTTCATAATCCCACTGCTTTGTTTCTGGATTAACCAACTGTGTTGAAGTTGCATTTGTGTATTCTGATGCTTTGACTCCTGTAAGCATAAACTGAAAATAATCAGGAAGCATTATAAATGTCTTTGCCTTCTCTAACTGTTCAGGTCTTTTAAGCTTATCTGCCATAAGCTGATATATTGTATTGAACTTCTGTTTCTGGACACCTGTTCTTGTATACAGAATACCTTCTTCTATTAATCTGTACACTTCCTTATCCATTCCATCGGTACGCTCATCCCTGTAACCATAAACATCTCCAATACGCTTATCATTATCATCAAGGAGAACATAATCAACAGCCCATGTATCAATCGACATGCTGACTGGTATTTTTCCAAGCCTTTTACATTCTTTCATACCTTCAAGAATATTTTCATAAAGTTTATCAACATCCCACAGCTTTTTTCCACCGGTATTAACCATTCCATTCTCAAAACGGTATACTTCTTCAAGCACCATTCTGCCATTATCCATTGAAGCAAGAATATGTCTTCCACTTGAAGCACCAATATCAACGGCAAGGTAGTATACTGGTTTCATATTATGTCACCTCCTGTTTTAATTCATCCATTTAATCAAGGTGAAATACACACCTTAAATCATCACATACCGGACTGTTGTCAGGATTAACTTTCATAAGTGGTGCCATATAATCCCACCATTTTCTGTTAATGTCTGTATCTGCTGACTGTGACCACTTTTCTTCATCCTCTATCTCTATGTATCCATATAACACATTGGTTTCATCATCAAGAAATATGGAATAATTATGCCCGCCATATTCATTTATCATTACTTTCATTTCATCCCATAATTCATTGTGACGTTTCTCATATTCTCTGGCACACCCGGTGTTAAGATACATTTTAAATGCCTTCCTAATCATTCTGTAATGCCTCCACAAGTGCTAATATTGTAAGTGACTGTCCATATGCCATAGGTGCTATAAGAATGTTCTTATAATGCTCTGCATCGTATCCCATGCCGGTTCCACCTGATACATTAAGTACCGTTCCGTCTGTATCAATATTTTTAAGTATTGCATTTACTGCTTTGTCGGCAACTTCTATATAAGAGTCGTCAAGTATTCCCATTCTGATTCCTTTTAATATGCCGGCTGTAATTGCTGCACTTCCTGATACTTCTTCATAGCTGGATGGGTCGGTAAGTACTGTATGCCACAGTCCGCTTTTACTCTGTAACTTCTTAAGGGCTGCTGTCTGTGCCTTATAAGCATCTATTATTATTTCTTTAACACCACTGTTAAGAGTTCCTTTAAACATATCAATATAATCAAGAATTCCTAATGTGAACCAGCTATTTCCCCTGCACCAGAATATACCGCCAAAGTTATTCATCTCATTAAATGTCCAGCCATGGTAGAAAAGTCCTGTTTTGTTATCACACAGATACTTTATATGCATAAGTACCTGATGAATTGACTCATCAATCCAGTCCTGACGGTTATACTTCTGACCCATTTTATTGAGGAATAAAACTGTCATAAATAATGTGTCTATCCACATTTCATTTTCATTAAGTCTTACTCCCTGTCTGTCACCATTCGCACTAGTAACGTGCTGGAAACCACGTTCCTTTGTTCTTGGAAGACAGTTCATAAGCCACTCTGCCCATTTGATACACAGCTCTTCAAACTGTGTATCATTGTAATAATTATTTAATTCAACAAGAGTAAGTAAAGGTGTTGTTGTATTAATATTCTTTGATGGAAGACCTTCTGCTATATTCTCCTTGAACCATTTATAGAGGAATTCCTTATACTCTTCATTACCATTAATCTGCATTATCTTGAACAGACCATATAATCCAACTCCCTGTGGCCAGTCCCACTCCTTAATTCCAAAGTCCCTTTTAAAGAAGCCTATCGACTCTCCACCTTTTTCAAGTTCTTCGTCATTATCTGGTTTACCAAGATTCATAAGCTTATCAATAACAAGATTAAGCTTATTTTCAATCTCTTTTTTATCAGGCTTTTTATTTTTCATACATATATCCTCCGATTTCTACTATTCTTAACCCAGCAGTCCGAATACTGATGGAAGCCACATACTAAGCTGTGGTACAAATGTTACAAAAAGAAGTGCAGCTAAGATTGCCACAAAAAATGGAATAAGCTTCTTTATTACTTCTTCTACCTGAAGATGTGATATACTACAGCCTACAAACAATACACTTCCTACAGGTGGTGTTATAGTTCCTATTGAAAGGTTCATAACCATCATTACACCAAACTGGATAGGGTCCATTCCAAGTGTCTTGATTACTGGAAGGAATATAGGTGTAAATATAAGTAATGCTGGTGCCATATCCATAAATGTTCCTACTATTAAAAGGATAACATTGATAATTAACAGGATAACTATCTTATTATCAGATACTCCAAGTAATGCCGAACTGATAGCCTGTGGAAGACCTGTGAAGGACAATACAAATGATAATACTGACGATGCACCGATAATAAGCATAACTATCGCTGTCATAACAGCAGTTTCTCTTAAAATTCCCGGAATATCTTTAAACTTAATACTCTTATAAACAAATACTGACAGTATAAATGCATATACAACCGCTACACCAGATGCCTCTGTCGGTGTGAAATATCCTGATAAGATACCGCCAATAATAATTACAATAAGGAACAGACTTGGGATTGCATCCCAGATTGTCTTTAATACTATTTTTGATGTGAGGTGTTCTCTCTTAACTACATATCCGTGTTTCTTTCCATATACGAAAGCAACTATCATACATAACAGTGCCCATAAAAGTCCTGGAATCCAGCCTGCCATAAGTAATGCTGCTACTGAAACTCCGCCGCTTGCTGCTGAAAATACGATAAATGAAGCTGTTGGTGGGATTAACTGTCCGACTGGTGCTGATGCAACATTGGCTGCTGCTGAAAATGCCCTGTCATATCCCTGTTCATCCTCAAGTGGCTGCATAACGCCACCGATAGCTGTTGCTGCTGCAATACCTGAACCTGATATTGAACCAAACATTGCATTACCTGCAATATTAGTCATGGCTAAAGAGCCGGGAACCTTGCCTAACACAAGCATTGCAAGGTTAATAAGTCTTTTGGCTATACCGCCGCTGCTCATAAGTAAGCCTGCCAGCATAAAGAACGGAACTGCAAGTAATGTAAAACTGTCAATACCTGTAACCATCTTCTGAGCTGATATAAATACACCAAAATGTGGTGTAAGGAACATAATTAATGTAACAAGTGATGCTGATATAATACTGAATGATACTGGAACACTGAATGCCAGTAATAAAAAGAATACTATTATCAATACTATTGCTGCCTGTATTTCCATACTGCCTCCTTCTGCATATATATGCAATTTTATCTTAGTTCTGTCTTAACGCTTTAATATGTTCTGCTATCTTAAATAATCCATAAATAACCATCAGTACTCCACACACTGGAACACATACATAGTAAATCTGCATTGGAATCTGCATAGCTGGTGATAACTGTCCTGCTGCATTAGCAGTAACCATAATTCCTCCAACAATCATAACTGAAACACTTAAAATCATAATAAATGCATCTATTGCTATCTGTGCAATTATTTCATTCTTTGGCTTAAACTTCTTAACGATAAGGTTAATAGCCAGATGGCTGTTCTTTCCATATGCATATGGAACTCCCATCATTGTAAGCCAGATGAGCATATATCTTAATAACTCCTCCGTATACTTACTTGGGTTATGTAAAAGAAATCTTGTAATTACCTGCCAGCAGCATCCAAGTACCATGCCGGCTACAAGCACCTCTAATATTACTTCAACTACTTTATTCAAATATTTCATGCTTTTCTCCTTTCTTCCTTTAATCGTCAGGTGTTATACATCAATCCGCATATTTCTGGATATCATCATATAACTTCTTGTATGCTTCACCCTTATTAAAGAAACTTTCATGTATAGGCTGTACTGCCTCTATAAATGGTGTCTTGTCAATATCCCTATATACATGGACACCCTTGCTTTCTGCCTCTTTTATAGCCTCATCCATCATTCCGTTGTAAAGGCTCTTAAAGTTATCATTTGTTTCCTCAAGTGCTGTTATAAGACTCTGTCTTTGTTTCTCTGTCATCTTATTCCATGTCTTTGTGCTTATGATAAATATATCAGGTGAGAACTGATGCTCTGTATATGTATAAGACTTTACAAGGTCTTCATGTCCATCAACTGTAAGTGCAAGCTCTGTATTCTCAGCACCATCAACAACTCCCTGCTGTAATGAAGCATATGTTTCAGAAGCTGCCATAGGAACCGGGGTTCCACCCATCTTTTCAATCATATCCATCGATGTTGAACTAGGCATTGAACGAATTTTCTTTCCGTTAAGAACTGTTGTATCTGTAACGGCAATATCATCTTTAAGATAGAAGTTTCTTGCACCGTTTGCATAATGTCCAACAGCTATATATCCGTCATCCGCCGTGTCATTAAACAATTCCTTAACTGCTTCACTTTTTTCCATTGCATTGTAGTAATGCTCCTGATTTTTAAACAGATAAGGTATTGCAAATATTGCATACCTGTCATCGAACTGGCCTAATGTATTGGAACTTACCTTTGCCATATCAATAATTCCTGCTTTTACCATCTCTATCTCTTCTTTTTCTGTACCAAGAACTCCGCTGGCAAATATCTTAATGTTTACCTCATCACCTGACTCCTGTGCAACATAATCTGAAACCTTAGCTATTGAATCTGCTATTTCTGAACCTGCTGACTGGTTATGTGCAAGCTGGAGCACTAATTTATCAGATGAATTAATGCCTTTAACTTTTATAAATGTAACTACTACAATAATCAGGCATATTGCAACCGCTGCTACACCTATTATTTTCCTGTAAGCTTTCATGTGCTTCTCCTTTCCACTAAAAACCCTTTATATTATCCATAATTATTTATTGAAAACCGCGCGTTTTTCGTGGCTTATTAATAAGCCGTTTCTTATCTTGTAACTGGATTATAGCACCGCAAAATAGTACATTTCTCGAACAATATTGACATAAACATTTGATTTTTTAAATATATTGCTCTATAATTTTATTAGTAATAATATTGAATGTGGGGTTTTGTATGGCTGATAATAAGATTACATTTTTTGGAAAATGTAACGGCATAGCTGTAGAGCAGCTTATCCGTTATGGAAAGTTTAATATGAATGTAAAGCATTTTCATAATCAGTACGAACTATTCTATATTATAGAAGGTGAACGTCAGTTCTTCTTTGATAACAAAAGTTATAATGCACATGCCGGCGACCTTGCGATAATTGATACCAACCTTGTCCACACCACATGTTCAATCACGTCTGAGGATAAAGGTTATAACCGTGTTATTATGTACATTGATTATGAAAAAATGTGTGATTTTGATAAAAGATATCCCGGTCTTAATATTGTTGATTTTATTCACAAAAACTATGGTATATATCATCTTGATGAAGACCTACGTATAGCATTTCTTAATCTTTACAGGGATATACGTCATGAGCTGACAAAGAAAACAAACGGCTATCAATCCCGAATTGAGATAGTTACCCTATACTGGTTATATAAGCTGCTTTCCCTAAAAAAAGAGCAGCACCAGAAGCACCCAGAAATAAATAGTGCCAAGAAAAACTCGGCCTCTAATATAAGTACCTATCTTGAAAAGAATTATACTAAAGCGGTTTCTCTTGATACCATCGCAGAAGACCTTTTTATGAGTAAGTATTATATCTGCAGAATTTTTAAAGAGTACACCGGCTTTACCATAACTGAATATATCAACATACTGCGCATCAAGAAAGCTACACAGCTTCTTGAAAACTCTAACCAGAGCATATCCGATGTTGCAACTGAACTTGGTTTTGAGAGTGCATCTTACTTTGAGAGAACATTTAAAAAAATAATGAATGTCACGCCTCTAAAGTATCGGAAAACACACCAGTCTGTGACAATCGAACACGAAGAACTTAATACACTTGACGACTCGGATTATATAGACTAATCGTTAAAAAGGGAAGCAGCCATATCACATACACAATACGCTGCTTCCCTTTTATTTAATATATTCCTATTCTTTTATTCTTCACCCATCTTAGCAAGCTTAGCAGCCTGGTCTGCTGCTATGCAGGCATCGATGATTTCCTGAATATCACCATTCATAATCTTATCCAGCTTATAAAGTGTAAGACCGATTCTGTGGTCTGTTACACGTCCCTGTGGGAAGTTGTAAGTTCTAATCTTCTCAGCCCTGTCACCTGTACCTATCTGGCTTCTTCTTGCATCTGCTTCTGCATCATGTGCCTTCTGTGTTTCAAGGTCATATAACTTGGCTCTTAAGAGTGCAAATGCCTTTTCCTTGTTCTGTATCTGTGACTTCTCTGTCTGTGAGTAGATAACTATACCTGTTGGATAGTGAGTAAGACGTACCGCTGAGTCAGTTGTGTTGACACACTGTCCACCATTACCTGACGCACGCATAACGTCAATACGGATATCCTTGTCATCTATCTGGATATCAACTTCCTCTGCCTCCGGCATAACTGCCACAGAAGCTGTTGAAGTCTGAATTCTTCCGTTAGATTCTGTTACTGGAATTCTCTGTACTCTGTGTACACCACTTTCGTACTTCATAACAGAGTAAGCACCCTGTCCCTTAACCATGAATTCTACTTCCTTCATACCGCCGATACCAGTTTCGTCAGCATTGACAACTTCTATCTTCCAGCCCTTAGAGTCTGCATAATGTGAGTACATACGGAAAAGCTCTGCTGCAAAAAGTGCTGCTTCCTCTCCACCTGCACCGGCTCTGATTTCAACAACGATATCTTTATCATCATTAGGGTCTTTAGGAAGAAGTAATATCTTAAGCTTCTTCTCTAACTCTTCAACTTTCTTCTTAGAATCAGCGAGCTCTTCCCTTGCCATCTCTAAAAGTTCTTCGTCACTCTCTTCACTTATCATCTGAAGACTGTCTTCTATATTCTGCTTACTTGCCTTATATTCTGTGTAAGCTTCTACTATAGGTGCAAGATTGCTCTGCTCCTTCATATACTTTCTGAACTTATCCTGATCTGTTACAATATCAGGATTACCAAGTTCTGCTGTTACGTCCTCATAACGGCGTAATGTATCTTCTAATCTGTCAAACATGCTCATAGTATTCTGACTCCATTCTATGTTTATCAATCATATCCATTAGTTACATTTACATCAGTTATCAATAATATCTTGCAATAACAACTCTGTCAAGCCCTGCAAGGTCCTTTACAACTCTAATATCATTATATCCACACGACACCAATATATCACTCACATCATGTGCCTGATTATAACCTATCTCATAGCACAGATATCCGCCATTGTTAAGATAATTCACCGCATTACGTGTAATCGCACGATAGAACTTAAGCCCGTCCTCATCGCCATCCAGTGCAAGAAGCGGGTCATGCAGCTTAACCTCATCCGAAAGCTCCCTTATATCCTTTGTAGGAATATATGGAGGATTGGATACTATAACGTCAAACTTAACCCCTGTATCCCGTAATTCTGCAAACATATTACTCTTTACAAACTCTACATATGATACACCATTAAGCTTGCTGTTATACTCAGCTACCTCTATGGCTTTATCTGATATATCAACACCGACCGCACCATACTCATACTCAGCCGTATGTCCTGCTGCCGCAAGTGATATTATTATACAGCCTGAACCTGTACACATATCAAGCACTCTGCTGCTATCCGATGTAAGCTTCATAACCTCATCGACAAGCACCTCTGTATCCTGCCTTGGTATAAGCACATGCTCATTTACCATATACTTTCTTCCATAAAAATATGTGTAACCCATTATGTGCTGAAGTGGTACATGATGCGCTCTCTTTGTAATAACTTCGAGATACCTCTTAAGCGAAACGTCATCTAACTGCTGTGTTGCATCTATAAGGTACCTTGTCCTGTCTATACCTGTTATATATAGAAGCAGTTCAAGTGCATCGTAGTCTGCATTATCTATATGTGCATTTGCTAACACTCTTGCACCATATCTTACTGCATCTCTATATGTCTGTATAACAGATATATTATTACTTATGTTATTATACTTCATCATAACTAATGTCTGTCTCTTTCTTTAAACATAGGCACATCATCGGCACTTATGTCTAAATCTTCATCCTCTGCTTCCATTTCCTCTATCTCAAAGCCTGCTTCAACTTCTTCAACTGTATAATCATCAGATATCTCTGGCTCCGCAACACTTTCCGATGTAACAGCAAATTCACCACCTGCTGCTTTTTCCTCTATGTGTACAGTTTCATATTCGTCTTCTATCTCAAAGCCCTCAGGAAGTTCATCATCATCGTCCTCTGTATCAGGACTTTCAATGTCCGATTTATTCAAACTTTCTTCATCTGACTTAACTGAGCCTTCATTACCTGCCTTTGAGTCCGCCTTAGCTTCTTCATTATTATCTAAATCTGCACCTGCTGAGTTCTTTTCTTCATCAAGACTGCCTACAGATACCTGTGTTTCAGAACTTTCTGGCTCTTTACCATCAGATGTGCTTATATCAGTATTATCATCTGGCTTTTCAGTTCCTTCTGTAGCTGTATTTACAATATCAGCCTTATTCTTTGAACCTGACTTACCTGATTTCTTTCTGGATTTGCCCGACTTCTTTCTTGATTTGCCTGACTTCTTTGGCTGCTCTTTGTCATCGGGTGTACTTCCATCAGCTTTATCATCTTTGGCATTTTCAGCCGCATTTACTTCTGCTTTTTCTTCATTATCTTTATCAGAAACAGCTTCATCCGCCTTAACTTCTGTCTTCTCAGTTTCTTCTGGAACTGCATTTACAACTTCCACATCTGCATCTGTCTTAACCTCAGAAGCTGACTTAACTGTGCTGTCTGTATTAGAAGCTGACTTCTGCTCAACGGCTCTTATAGTTTCAGCTATGGCTGTTTCGTGCGCAACCTTCTGTGCATCTATCTTTCTTGTGCTCTTTCCCTTATGCAAAAGCTCTCCATCCATGGCAAGCTTGGCTTCTGACGCAAGCATATCTGCCTCCGGATTAGGTGAGTGGGCATAGTATTCCTCTAAAAATGCTTTCCAGTCAAATACCTCTTCAACTGCTTTTATGGCAACTTCAACCATATCTTCGTCAGGCTCACGTGTAGTAAGCTTCTGAAGCCACATGCCCGGCTTACTGAGCACCATTGTAAAACCATTATCATTCTTTCCTGCCCATCTTATGAATTCATAAGATACTCCAGCGATAACTGGTACAAGAAGAAGTCTTATAACTATCTGTAATGCTGTATTATCTACTCTTATAAATATAAAGAATACAACACTTATAAACATAACTATAAAAAGAAAGCTTGTTCCACATCTTTTGTGGTATCTTGAGCTGTTCATAACATTTTCAGTTGTGAGTCTCGCACCATTTTCTATACAATTAATGCATTTATGCTCTGCCCCGTGGTACATAAATGTCCTCTTTATATCTTTCATAAGCGATATAACAAGCAGATATAATATAAATATGGCAACTCTGACAAGTCCTTCTATAAAGTTAAGAAGAGTCTTTGATGCCACATATCCCTTCACAAGTCTTGAAACGAAATATGGAAGCAGCATAAAAAGTCCGACTGCTATAAATACTGATAATATAACTGTAAATGCCATTAATACGGACTCAAACTTATCCTTAAATAATGACTTTCCTATCTCATCAGCCTTAGTCTTCTTCTGTTCTTCCGGGTCATCATAAAACGATGCTGAATAATTGATGGTTGATATTCCTGTTACAAGAGAGTCTATAAAGCTTACAACACCTCTTATGATAGGATATCCCATCCACTTATGTTTTTCTGTAAGAACCTTGCAGTCCCTTACAGTAACCTCTATGTCATTGTCAGGCTTTCTTACAGCAATAGAATACTTGTCCTTATTGCGCATCATAATCCCCTCAATGACCGCCTGACCTCCTATACCTGATGATTTCATAGTGTATACCTCCTTACCAGTTCGTTGTCAGCATAAAACAATAAGAAACACGCTTTGTGAGTTTCTTATTGTTATCGCAGCAGCTGCCAAAGTCGTATGCTGGCATTGACTTTGGCTCGTTATCCGCGTAAATAAAAAAGTTGAGGTCTTTGACAACCTCAACTTCATGCTCATAACTAGTTATTAACACCATACTTCTTGTTGAACTTATCAATACGTCCACGAGTTGATGTAGCCTTCTGCTGTCCTGTATAGAAAGGATGGCACTTTGAACAGATTTCTACGTGAATTTCTTCCTTTGTTGAACCTGTTACGAATTCATTACCACAGTTACAAACAACCTTTGCCTGATAGTATGCTGGATGTATTCCTTCTCTCATTACTTTCACCTCTTTACAATATCTTTATATGATTTATCCTTATTTCTTTTTATCATTTTGATAAACAGCTTTGTTATTGTATCATAGTGCCTTATATAATGCAAGCACTAATTTTAATTTTTTGTTTTATTTTCTGTGCAAAGGTATTCTTTTTAAGATTACTACACGAAAATATTACACTAAACTCTCTTATTCTTAATTACAGTCTGCACGAATTCTGCATTATTTCTTGTCTTTGTGAACAGGTCAAGTATGCGCTCTGCTGCCTCATCTGTCTTAAGGCTGTTAAGTCCCTTTCTCATAATATCAACTGCCTCAAGTTCTTCCTTAGTAAGAAGAAGATCTTCTCTACGTGTTCCTGACTTAGCTATATCTATCGCTGGGAATACTCTCTTTTCTGATAACTTTCTGTCAAGCACAAGTTCCATATTACCAGTTCCCTTGAACTCCTCAAATACTACGTCATCCATCTTGCTTCCTGTTTCAACAAGTGCTGTTGCAAGTATAGTAAGACTTCCGCCCTCTCTCATATTACGGGCTGCACCAAAAAATCTCTTAGGCATATGAAGCGCTGCCGGGTCAAGACCACCTGATAATGTACGTCCGCTTGCCTGTACTGTAAGGTTATAAGCTCTTGCAAGTCTTGTGATACTGTCAAGAAGTATGATAACATCCTGCTTCTGCTCTACAAGTCTCTTAGCTCTCTCAATAGTCATCTCAGATACTCTTCTGTGTCTTTCTGGAAGCTCATCAAATGTTGAGTAGATAACCTCTACATTATCACCAACTATAGACTCTCTTATATCTGTTACTTCTTCAGGACGTTCATCTATAAGAAGAATCATAAGATGCATTTCTGGATTATTCTTAGTTATTGCATTGGCAATCTGCTTAAGAAGTGTTGTCTTACCTGACTTTGGCTGTGATACAATCATACCTCTCTGTCCCTTGCCGATTGGTGAAATAAGATCTACCATTCTCATAGCAATTGTGTTGGAATTCTTCTCAAGGTGAATTCTTTCATTAGGGAATATAGGTGTAAGTGTTTCAAATGCTCTTCTTCTCTGCGCTACAACAGGACTTAATCCATTAACTGTCTCTAAGAAGTTAATTGCAGAAAACTTCTCATTCTGTGTCTTAGGACGCTTAGGTCCTCTTATTATATCACCTGTCTTTAAGTTAAACTTTCTTATAAGGGATGGTGCAACATACACATCATTTTCTCCCGGAAGGAAGTTTTCACATCTTATAAATCCATATCCTTCCTGAAGTACTTCAAGTATACCATCCGCTATCTCAGCCTCTTCACCATCCTGCTGATTCTGGCTGTACTCTGTCTGTCTGTTACTGTAATCAGTTCTGTTGTCCTGCTGTCTGTTATCATATGAAGTTCTTCCTTCATTCACTGTACCTGCTGGCTGACTATGTCTTTCATAACGTGTTGTTCTTGGTTCTCTTCTTGCTGGTCTTTCCTCACCTGCTGCATTTGCCGTCTTTATTTCCTTTTCACCAGCACTCTTAGCGCTCTCTTCCTGTACTGGAGCGACTTTATAACCATCAGCTCCCTCTGCTTCATTAGCAGCTATTATCGCATCTATAAGTTCACTCTTTCTCATAGTTGAAATGTTTTTAATATGCTTGTCCTTTGCGAATTCCTTTAATACACTCACTGAAAGTGTTTCTAACTTTTCTCTCATTCTGAGACCTCCTGTTATTCTTTAATATGTATGTAACCGTATCAATAACCAGTATATGCGTGTCAGCTGTATAAATCATATTATAACCTGCCATTATAATAACCGGGCAGCTTATATATCTATTTCAATAATGTAACTAATTCACATACAATTTCCTAATATATCCAAAACATAAATACATCCCGATACTACATTACGGATATTCATCTGTACTTATATCGTTAATTATTCTAATCATCCATGATTATAATGCCATCTGGGAAACGATACTGATATATGTATCTTAGATTTCTAATCTATTATACAATATTTTTTCCAGAAATGAAAGACTAATATTGATGATATTTTTAGCTTGTGATATTATAGGATTATTAGGACAATGTCCTTATGCCTTTTTAAGACATTCCGGAGTGATTATTTAAATAAAATGTTATTAATACCTTTTAATCATCTCCATAATTTTAATGTAATTTATTAATGAAAGGAACACATATATCATGACTAATGCAGAAAAAGCTTTACAGCTTCATGAAGAATGGAACGGAAAGTTCGAAACAACTCCTAAGATGAGTATCACTACAAGAGAAGACCTTGCGCTTGCTTATACACCAGGTGTAGCTGAACCTTGCAAGGTTATCGCTAAAGATAAGGAAGCCGCTTATAAGTACACTATCAAGTCTAACACTATAGCTGTAGTATCTGACGGAAGTGCTGTTTTAGGACTTGGCAATATCGGTGCGCATGCTGCTATGCCTGTTATGGAGGGTAAGGCTGTATTATTCAAGTCATTTGGCGGTGTCAACGCTGTGCCTATATGCCTTGATACACAGGACACTGAGGAAATCATCAAGACTGTTGTCAATATAGCTCCTGCATTTGGCGGAATTAACCTTGAGGATATATCTGCTCCTAGATGTTTTGAGATAGAATCCAGATTAAAGGAACTTCTTGATATTCCAGTATTCCATGATGACCAGCACGGTACAGCCATCGTTGTTCTTGCCGGTATCATCAACGGACTTAAGGTTACTGGAAAGACTAAGGAAGAATGTAAGGTCGTTATCAACGGTGCCGGTTCAGCCGGAGTTGCTATCACTAAGCTTCTTCTTACATATGGCTTTAAAAATGTTACTATGTGTGACAAGTCTGGCATCCTTTCTAAAGGCAGTGAAGGTCTTAACTGGATGCAGGAATCTATGATGGACGTAACTAATCTTGAAGGAAAGACAGGTTCTTTAGCTGATGCCCTTGTCGGTGCTGATGTATTTGTTGGTGTTTCAGCTCCTAATATCGTATCTGCTGATATGGTTAAGACTATGAATAAGGATGCCATCATATTTGCAATGGCTAACCCTGTTCCTGAGATTATGCCTGATGTAGCAAAGGCTGCTGGTGCAAGGGTCGTAGGAACAGGCCGTTCAGACTTTCCTAATCAGGTTAATAACGTTATCGCTTTCCCTGGTATATTCAGGGGTGCCTTAGAGGGTCGTGCAACACAGATAACCGAAGAAATGAAGCTTGCTGCTGCATTTGCAATTGCTAATCTTATTCCTGAATCAGAGCTTTCAGACACTAACATCCTTCCTGAAGCTTTCGATCCACAGGTTACAGATGTTGTTGCTAAGGCTGTTATGGACCATATCAAGTAATGCTGCCATATTATTATTCACTTAACGAATACCTGAAAAAAGAATATGGTCATAAGTTATACAAGTTAGCCCTGAACGGTGGGATGTCATGTCCTAATCGTGACGGGCTAATTGATACTAGAGGATGTATATTCTGTAGTGCCGGCGGTTCCGGTGAATTTGCAGGTGGTAAGTCAGGTCTGTCATTTTCTGTTGATGAACAGATAAGCCGTGCCAAAGAGCTTATCTCTGGCAAGTATGATGGCGGTCACTACATAGCTTATTTCCAGTCATTTACAAATACATACGCAGATGTATCTTACCTACGCAGCCTGTATATGCCTGTTATAATGAGGGATGATATTGATATTCTTTCTATAGCAACGCGCCCTGACTGCATAGATAACGATACGCTGATTCTTTTATCTGAGCTTAACCATATAAAGCCTGTCTGGGTGGAGTTAGGACTCCAGACTATACATGAGGATACCGCCAGCCACATAAGACGCGGCTATTCTCTTGACACATTTGATACATGTGTAAGCAGACTAATCAGCATAGGAATACGCCCTATTGTTCATATGATAGTAGGACTTCCTGGAGAAAGTACGTCTGATATATTAGAAACAGCAGATTATATCGCACATTGTGGTGCATCGGGAATTAAAATACAGCTTCTGCACATTTTAAAGGGAACAGACCTATATACCGATTATATTAATGGTGCTTTTAAGGCACTTGAACTAGATGAATACACACGCATCGCAGGACAGATAATATCACTTCTTCCTAAAGATATGGTTGTTCACCGTATCACAGGAGATGGACCTAAGTCCTTACTTGAAGCTCCTATGTGGAGTGCCAACAAGAAGCTGGTTTTAAACACAATGAACCAGTACTTTAAAGATAATAATATCTACCAAGGACGGAATTATATATGAATACAGATTCGACAACTCTATACAAGCTGATGATTTTATATATGTTAAGTAAAGTGAATTTTCCACTTTCTAACGTACAGATATCTACATTTATGCTTGATAATGAATATACTAATTACTTTACATTTCAGGAAACTATCAACTCTCTTGTTGAAGATTCCTTCATACATCAGATGAATTATGAAAACAGCACTCAGTATAAGCTTACGCAGGAGGGTGAGGATACAGTTGCGTTCTTCTACACCAAGATATCTCCGACAATAAGGGATGAAATCGACAGCTATCTTGCAAAAAACAAGTATGAACTTAAGTCTGAGGTTGGTACGACTTCTGATTACTACCGCACCACAAACGGAACTTATGTTGCACATCTTATGGTAAAGGAAGGCAACAGCAACCTTATAGAATTAAGCCTTGATGTACCTTTAGAGGAGCAGGCCAAGGAAATGTGCAGCAAGTGGAAGGACTCAAGTCAGGATATCTACGAGTTCATAATGCAAAGCCTGATGTAACTTAACGGACGGTAACATCATTACAGAACTGGGGGTCTGATTATATGAACAACTCTGTTAAAAAGTTACTTTTTCTCAGCTTACAGGATATATGTTACAACTCAACGGGTTATTTTGAAAAAAGAATATCTGACGAGCTGGCAGCGTGTGGAATAGAGATCACTCATCTAAAGCTGCCAAAGGCTTCTGATATGGCATATGCTATACTGAAGCCTTATTTTGATGCTGATTATGATGCAGTTATGGATATCAACTCAAGAATACCTGTTATGAAGTACAATGATGAATATATACTAGGTCACTTCCACATACCTGTATGGCATTATATTCTTGACCATCCCCTCTATCACTACGAAGCTCTCAGTGCAAAGCTTTATGACTATCGTATAATATGCCTTGATATTCTTCACAAAGAGCTTATAACGGAAAGCTTCCCGGATATAAAGGCAGCTTACACTATTCCGCTTGCCGCTGACAGTTATACGGATACCTACATACAATATGACAATGTATCCTTAGATAACATATCAGATTATTTTAATCGTCCTGATAATCTGATATTTACTGGTACCTATACTGACCCAATTAAGACTTCTCTGTTATACAGCACACAAAATGCTATTGATAACCACCCCCTCTTTACTAATCTTCTTGAAATAGCAGAGCTTTCACAGGAGGAAGTCGTAAGACTTCTTATGGAAAATCATATCATTGATGAAGTCATAAGTCCTATAGAATATCTGTATAATAATTTTCTTATAGATGTATATTTACAGGCAGTCATACGTGAGGAAATAATAACACAGATAATTAAAAATCGCATTGATATAACTATATATGGCCACGGCTGGGATACATTTGCTGACAAATGCGACATACTCGCACCAGATATAACAAAGTATCTTCATATAAGGCCAGAAGTCAATTATGATAAGCTACCACATTTATATTCATCTGCCAGAATGTCAGTCAACCAGATGCCTTGGTTTAAGTACGGCATGCACGACCGAATACCTCTTTCTCTTATGAATAAATGTATATGCTTATCAGATAACAGTCTTTATCTTTCCGAAACCCTTAAAATCGATAAAGGCTATGGAATACACACATATTCGCTTGAAGCTCTTGATGAGCTTCCTGATATTATAAATGATATTTCACATAAGATACAGCAAAAAAACGAAGCTGTAATAAATGAATTATCCGCAGGATACAACTTTGCCACTCATAACTTTACGTGGAAAGCATGGGTTAAAACGTGGCTTGGCATATAAAAAAACATCACTTAATATACGATTGGTATCATATATCAAGTGATGTTTCCGGCTTCGCCTGTAATCAATCAGTATGATTACGACTTCAAAGCAATCCTATTACAGCAGCTTAGTTGCCCTGTGACATCTGCTCTTCCTGTCTTTTAATCATCTTCTTAACCATATTACCACCTACAGAACCAGCCTCAGCGGAAGTAAGATCACCATTGTAGCCTTCCTTTAAGTTAACACCGATCTCTGATGCTACTTCCATCTTGAATCTGTCGAGTGCATCCTGTGCATTCTTTTTAGTCTTTGATGAAGTTGAACTTGAATTAGCCATAATAAACCTCCGTCCTTACGCCTTGTGGCGTATAAATGTTATTGAATAAGCTTTATTGCTTATCCTGGTATTATTATGTGTAATCCTTTTTATATTATTATGGTAAGTTATGGAAGGTATCTTTCAAATATTTTAAAACCATCAAATATAACATACCACCTGTTTCCTGCTGCAGCCATAACAGTTATATATTCCTTACCATCTTTTTCGGCATAATTCACAAGACAGTTGTGTGCCTGGTCAGTATATCCGGTCTTTCCAGCCTTTATGCTTACGCCCTCAACCTCATTGCCATACATTCTTGAAAACATAGTACTTGTAAGCTGTATTCCCTGTGGATGCTGTGGTGTCGCCGCTGTTGTATACTGATACGTGCCAAGTACCTTTGCACACAGCTCATTACTCATGGCATACTTCATAATAAGAGCCATCTCTGCCGGTGTTGTGTACTGATTTTCATCATGAAGTCCTGACGGATTGCAGAAATGTGTATTCTTTAATCCAAGCTCTTCACATTTTTTATTCATAAGTTCAACAAATGCTTCCTCTGTTCCGGCAGTAATCTTCGCTATTGCACCTGCTGCATCTGCTCCTGAAGGAAGAATAAGTCCGTAAAGAAGGTCATTTGCCGCTACCTCCTCATCAACGCTGAAACCTGCCACTGATGCCTGCTGAACATAAAGATTATTAAGTTCATCAAAACCAAACTTATATGTCTTATTCATATCATCTATATTCTCAACAGCAACTATAAGTGACATAACCTTTGTCATTGATGCCGGATATATTCTTGTATTAATCTGTCTTCCAGCTATGAACTCATTATTAGTTACATCAAGTAATGCAACATATGGAGACTGTATATCTGTATCTGCCATCTCCTTATAATTCACAGACTTTAGCGCATATTGGAATACAGGTTTCTCCTGCACAACTGTTATAACATCATCATATGTTCCCGTATCCGCTGATACAGCATTCTGCTTTAATTCCCTGCGTGACTGGATATCAGGTATTATGTGCTTTGCAAACTGTACAACTAATAATGTAAGTACAACAAGCACAATTCCACGCAATATATTTCTTTTAATAAGGCGTATCCTTGCCTTTCTTTTTCTTCTTAAACGGGCAGCCTTTCTTCTCCTTGCCTCGTTTGCCCTGACTGCCTCATCATAATCATAATACTCACTCATTATATATACTCCCAGATGAATGTCTCTTATAATCCTATATTATGATACCAGGGGCAAAATACTCTGCACCTGACTTATGCATATGGATTACTTCATTAATTTACAATTCACATAATCCTAAACATATCATATTTCTTAATAAAATAAATATATACAATCGTATTCCTACAGACTGACATACTGTGTGCTGTGTGCAAGTCGGTCAGCCATCTGCTCACCTGCTATTATTCTTACAAGCTCAAGTCCTAAATCTATAGATGTTCCCATACCTCTTGAAGTTGTTATATTGTCATCTGTTACAACTCTGACATCTGAAGGCACAAGCTTTGCACCCTCTAACATATCCTCAAAGCCCGGAAAACATGTTGCATTTTTCCCATTAAGCAAGCCAAGCTTTCCTAAAACACTAGGTGCTGCACATATAGATGCAAGCTTTCCACCATCATTATTATGACTTACAAGCATATCCATAAGTCTATCGCATTTATAATATGACTTATGTCCCGGTCCGCCTGGAAGGAATAATACATCCTCCTTATCACAGCTTACATTTTCTATCAGCTCATCTGCCTCAACTTTAATATTCTGTGCACTTTCTACTAACTTATTACCTGTAATAGAAACTGTCTTTACATCTATGTCTGCTCTTCTTAATATATCTATAACTGCAAGTGCTTCCACTGTTTCAAAACCCTCTGTAAGAAATGATAATACTTTCATAATATCTATTCTTCCTTTTCTTAAATGTGCTTTTGATTTATATCATACCACGTTTTTATATAATAAACCATATACAATGATAATATTTATTATTTATTGGCGTTATTATTTATTACCTGCATTCAAAAAATAAATATACAACTATATATAAATAATTTTAAAATACTATATAATTTTGTCCGTATTACAAAAATATATTTTATAAATTATTATTTTGCTTATATCATTTTAATAAAATGCCATAGTGTATTATAAAAACAGATATTTTACATTTTATAATCATATATAACCTGACAGGTATAAATATAACATTTATATAACGATTTAACATTTTTCAAATTATGTCTTGTAGTTTTTAATACTATGTGTTAACATATACAAAGAAATTACACAGAGTTGGAGGCATATATGTTTAAGCTTATAAGTGATACATCATGTGACTGGGTAAAGGATTATGCAGATGAACATGATGTTACATTAGTTCCATTATATACAACATTTGACGGACAGACTTATTATAAAGAGCAGTTCGAGATTAGTTACGATGAATTCTATAGAAAGATGACAGATGAGAACGCATTTCCTAAGTCTTCTCTTCCTTCTATACAGGATTATGTTGATGCATTTATGCCATCAGTTGAAGCTGGTGTGCCTATTATATGCTGCTGTATATCAACATTTTTCTCAGGTTCATATAACTCAGCATGTTCTGCAAGAGATATGATTCTTGAAGACCATCCTGATGCTAAGATTAGTGTTATCAATTCTTTACAGAATTCGGCATCTATGTCCCTTTTTGTATATGAAGCTATGTGTATGAGAGATGCTGGATATTCTTATGAAGAAGCCGTTAAGAAGCTTGAAGCATTAAGACCATACGGAAGAATTATCTTCACAACAGAGTCACTTGACTACCTTACTAAGGGTGGACGTCTTGTAAAGACTGCTGCTATGATTACAAGTAAGTTAAGCTTACGTCCTATCATTATTATGAAAGGCGGCGAGATTGGTGTTGGTGGTTTCTTCAGAACAAGAAAAAAAGCCAAGGCTAAGGTTATTGAGCTTATATGTAAGCACTTTGAAGAAGCTGATACAGATATCAACGATTATGACGTCACTGTTGGATACTGCACTAATCCGGAGGAAGCTGAGGAATTCCGTGCTGAGGTTGAAGCAGCTATCAAAACTAAGTTACTTGAGTCAGGCGTTGAATTTAAGACCCGTATCGGTGTTGTAACAGCCTGCCATACAGGTCCTACAGCTCTTGGGGTTGCACTTATGCCTAAGTTTGACCATATCTAACTATGAGTAAGCAAGTGCTTATAAATGTATTAAATATTTTAGATTAATAAATAAAAAGTCAGTGGCTCAATTATTATTATAATAAATTAAGCCACTGATTTTTTATGTTCTAAGCCCTAATCAATATAAATTTCATTGACATCCGTAGGAAATACAAAGTGATATGCACCTATATAATTAACTGGCAGCAAGCCAATCCCTGCACTTCACAAAGCGTCAAAAGGCTGCACCCTAACGGCCACTAACCGTTAGAGCACAGCCCTGTATACACTGATATTCTTAATTATTATAACGCCTTAATTCTCTCAAGTGCCTTTACTGTATTCTCATATGAGCCGAAAGCTGTCAGTCTGAAGTAACCTTCACCGCTTGGTCCAAATCCTGAACCTGGTGTACCTACTACATTAGCCTTCTCTAAAAGATAATCAAAGAATTCCCATGATGTCATCTTATCAGGAGTCTTTAACCAGATATATGGTGCATTGACACCACCTGATACTGTATAACCTGCTGACTTTAAGCCCTCAAGGATAGTCTTTGCATTATTCATATAATATGCAATCTGTTCTCCTGTCTGCTTCTGTCCTTCTTCTGTGTATACAGCCTCACCAGCTCTCTGGATGATATATGGTGCACCGTTAAACTTAGTACCATGTCTTCTAGCCCAGAGGCTGTGAAGCATAACATCACCACACTTAAGGTCTTTAGGAATAACTGTGAAACCAAGTCTTGTACCTGTGAAGCCTGCATTCTTAGAGAATGAACGAAGCTCGATAGCACATGTTCTTGCGCCTTCGCACTCATATATAGTATGAGGTACATTTTCTTCTGATATATAAGCTTCATAAGCTGCATCATATATAATAACTGCGCCAACCTTATTAGCATAGTCAACCCATCTCTGAAGCTCATCCTTTGTTATAGTTGAACCTGTAGGATTGTTAGGGAAGCAGAGATAAATAATATCTGGTGTTTCCTTTGGAAGTTCTGGTGCAAAGTTAGTTTCTGCTGTACAAGGCATATAGATAACATTGCTCCACTTCTGCTGTTCTGGAATATAATCGCCTGTTCTTCCTGCCATGGCATTAGTATCTACATATACTGGGTATACAGGGTCGCAAACAGCAATCTTATTATCAACTGAGAAGATGTCACCGATATTACCTGAATCAGACTTAGCTCCATCACTTACGAATATTTCATCAGCAGATATATCTGCACCTCTCTTCTTATAGTCATGCTCTACGATAGCATTTCTTAAGAACTCATAACCAAGGTCTGGTGCATATCCATGGAATGTTTCTGCTTTTCCCATCTCATCAACTGCGTTATGTAATGAATCAATAACGACTGGTGCAAGTGGAAGTGTAACATCTCCGATACCAAGACGGATAATTTCCTTGTCTGGATTAGCTGCGCTGTATGCACTAACCTTCTTTGCTATAGTCGAAAACAGATAACTTCCTGGAAGCTTTAAATAATTTTCATTAATCTTAAACATTCTTCTCTCTCCTTATCCAAGTAACTTTTGATATTTGATGTATCGGTATTGCTACATTACTTTGCAATCCACTCAATCCTTACATCATATTATATCCACATAGATATCGTATGTAAAATATCCGTTGCTATTATACAACACAGTTTACATAACAACAATAAAAACAAGCACAAACCTAACAATAATAACTATTATTGTCAGGTTTGCGCTATGTCCCAAGGTAAAATCTTAATAATCTTTCATATTCTTCATTAATTGCAAGTACTAAGTCATTATCTCCATTCATATTATCAGGATGATATATCTTTAACAAAGCCCTGTATCTTTTCTTGACTGACTCTGTATCATCGACACCCCTGAAAAATATCTTGACATTTTCAGCATTGGACATACTTCTTCTGGCTTCGCGGTATACCTTGTCACGATACATAAGCTTTTCCCTGTTAAACTTCTCTTTATCAAGCGTAAGCTGCCTTGTCTCCCTTTCAAGTATTTCCCACTTCTGGTCAAACAGCACGCTCTGGCTTTCAAGCTGCTTTTTCATCAGCTCATTTTTCCTCTGCTGGCTGTGTAACATACCCTTCTGTATATCTATAAGTTCTCTGTCTGCTTCTAATTCCTGCTTAAGCTCATTCAGTCTGACATTTTCTTTGAAAAGATACTTTTTCTGTTGCTTTTCATCAAGCATTCCAAACTTTTTTTCATCCATATATAATCCTCTCTTCTAAACACATGCTACTTTGCACTGTGAAACCAGAATACTTTGACCGGCTCACACCCCTCTTTAGTGCGTATAGTATGTGCAACACCTGCAAGTGCAACAAATGAATCGCCCTTTTTTATAGGAAATACCAAATCATCAAGCTTTGCATATCCTTCACCCTCTAATACATAAAAGCCTTCCTGGTCGTTATGGACTCCCGGCTTATCAGAGAATTCTGTCGATGCATATATAGTTGTTCCAGAAGCACAGCCGTTGGTACAGCCATTCTTTTCTGTAAGAAATCTGTGTGTTCTGCTGTCAGCACCCTGCGTTTCTATAACCTCTTCCATCGTTATATATGGTTTCATATGAAAACCTCCATTCTTATCAATTAATCGCGTAAATGCACTAAAATAAACAAAGAGGGAGCAATACATAGTACCTCTCCCCCCTGATAAACATAAATATCTGTATTACTTATTATTCTTCTTATAAGCTAACATTTCTGTGTAAGCAAGTAAGAAAGGACCAACACCCTTCGCATCATCTTCAACGATAGGCTCTGACATATAATAATCATATGTTCCTGATCTTTCATTCTTACCACCAAAACCTGCAACAAGACAGATACCACCAAGTGACATCTTACCATCATCAGTCTTTAAGTATTTAGCACATATACCATCAATAGCCTTTTCAGCATACTCTCTATAGCTTTCTGGAAGATATCCTAATCTTACACCCTTAAGAAGTGAATATGCCATAATAGAACTTCCACTTGTTTCAAGATAGTTATTCTTCATACCACCATAGTTAACTACCTGATACCACATACCACTCTCGTCCTGGTACTTAAGCATAGAATTAATAAGATCTACAAAAGCATCTTCAAGCATCTTACATTCTGCATCATACTTGTGGTCAGAATTATCAATCTTATCAAGTGTATCAAGAAGAGCCATGGCAAACCAGCCACTTGCCCTTAACCAGCACTGCTGTGATAAACCTGTTACTTTATCACACCAGAATGCTTCCCTGCTTACATCTATAGCATGATAATATAATCCGTTAAGTGGATTCTTCATGTTTTCAATAACATACTTAAACTGTGCAAATATATCAGGATAATTCTTTCTGTTATTAAACTTAGTCTCATATTCAAGATAAAATGGCTGTCCCATATACAGACCATCAAGCCATACCTGGTTAGGATATATATCCTTATGCCAGAAAGATCTTGCCTCGTTATTACATCTTGGCATAATTTCTATCTGTGAGTATACAAGATCAATAGCTTTTCTATACTTTTCTTTTCCTGTAAGATCATACAGCTCAAATAATGTCTTTCCTGCATTGACGTTATCAATATTCTTCTCACCAACACTATATCCTTCTATAGTTCCATCCTCATGAACTCTGTAATCGATAAAGTCATCTGCAAACTTAAGATACTTCTCATCCTTTGTTACATCATACATCTGAAGCACTGCTTTTATCATAACACCATCAATATAATTCCAGTTAGACTTAACACCACCATCTCTTATCTTTTCTATGTTCCACATAGGTGCATCAGGTGTGCTTTTCTCAAGCAACTCATCAATGTATTTTACAATAATATCCATTATCCTTCTCCTTATACATTCTTAATTTAAATTTAATTATACCAACATTTTACAAATTCCACAACATTTTTTGTTATAAAATACCAATTAACTACAGTTTTATTATGATGTCATGGTAAATATTTGTTGTATACCCGAATTATATATCATATATTGTGTCGAAACCTGTCTAAACATCTGTCATATAATTTCAATTCTTCCCTGCTATCTGTGAAACTATTCCTGTAACTGTGTTAAGCGCTTTTTCCTCTGTACTTTCTGTGTATTGAATGCTTATATTCATACCTGCTTCGTATCTTATAATGTCAACATACTTTGAAACATCTGCATCATATATACTACTGCTGCCTTCAAGCATAAAGTACATATGTGAATTGCCGTCAACAACCACTGGCATTATCTTTGTTATTACTCCCTGAATATTCTTTGTATCCACAATCTCTGTCTGCGTTTCGTCCACAATTCCGTTATCCTTAAGAAGCTGGATATAGTTGGACTCGCACTGAAGCACCGAGTCACCTATGGCTACATTCTGGTATTTCTCTATATTTAACATTGCATAACTTTTCACAAGACCTGCGCCATCCTTTAATGCCATGAAATATGTCGGCTGGCTGCTCACATTTATAATAAGAGGAAATGTTGCAGTATAGCCAAGATTCTGCACACGTCCCTTCGCTGAGTCCATAGCCGAATATTCCTCTGCGCCTGACACCTCATAATATCTTGTTTCCATGGTACGCTGGTTCATAAGCACGAAACCGACATTGGAATTATCCTGTCCCACCGATGTAATACCTGTATACACCCACACATCATCCTCAAGTGCAATATAATTATATCCATCAGTTGTCTTAAGGCAGTCCTTCTGACTTAAAACACTGTTTATAAATCCATGCTTAAGACTTCCGTTATAGTCATAAAGGTCTATAAGCAGCTCTGCTGAATACACCTTATCAACCCATGTTGGAACATCTTTTACGTCATAATCTGTCATCTCACCTGTTATAGCATTGCACAGTACAACTCTTCCTACTGTCTGTCCTCCGAAAAGTCCTATATTATACTTCTTTACAGGGCATACCCAGTAAGGAGTTCCATTGTCGTCTATTTCAAAATTAATATCGTCAAATATATATGTTGGATATGCAAATCTTAAGTGTCTGTAAATGTATCTTGAAAAATGGTCCGACTCTGAATACTTTATGCCTTCGCTAAGACGTACACACTCAGCCTCCTGCGTTGTCATATCTATTCTTATATAGGCAGGAATACCATTGCGGTGATTAGTAAACCACTTTATAAGATTGCCATATCTTAAAGGTGTAACTCTTACCGGCTTTTCCTTGTAATTAATCTGTGAATACATATCATCCACTTCGTACTGTGAAACCATATCGACCATAGTTCCCATAACTCTTGTTCCTATGATTGAGGCAGAGTCTTTGTCAAGAAGTGGGATTTTATCATATGACACTTCTTTTATGTCGTCTGTGAAGTTTCTTGTTTCTACTGTAAGTAACTTCTGATACTTTGAAGCATTAATTATTGGTGATGAAAGTATGTTACCAACAAAGTATATAACCACTAAGAGTATTGTAACACCACCCACAAGCTTAAATATCAATGCACCTGAACGTGTCTTAAAGTCAAATATATAATCCTTTGCAGCCATTTTATTAACAAACTGCCTTCCCTCTTTTGACTTATCGTGGTTCATAATCCACACTGCCATGGTTGCTATAATCATAATAAATATTATAAATTTCCAGAAACCAGGTGAATGTATATTGATAGCCGGAAGCTGTATATAATAATAAACTGCCGCTATCACCGCAACCGCAACACAAGCGATGAGCTTTAAAATACCTAATCCTTTTTTCATAAAAACTCCTTTTTTGCTTTTCATTATAACATACATTACGTTTTATTCATACTTGTATACAATGATTTTGGAATCAAAAGCCCCCAATTATGACACCAGGTTCAAATTGACCTTTTGGCACGGACATCATATAATTATAAGCGGGTATCTATATTGATATACATATTATAATCTATAAAAAGGAATTACTATATGAAAACAGGAATTGTATTTGAAGGTGGAGCATTCAGGACTATTTTCTCCTGCGGCGTTATGGATGCTCTTGTTGAAAATAATATTATGCCGGATTATATGATAGGTGTGTCGGCTGGCGCAGCTTACGGTGTGTCTATGGCTTCAAGGCAGCCCGGACGTAATCTGGACGTTCTTATAAAATACCGCAACGACAAGCGCTATCTTAGCGTTGGCAATATGCTTGACAAGGAGAATAAAGCTATATATGGACTTGAATTCTCCTACGAAACCATACCTAATGAACTTAATCTTTTTGATTATGATGCATTTAAGGCTTATAAAGGCGACTTCTACTGCGTTGTGACCAATCTTCTTACATGTGAAGCTGAATATATGAAGTACACGGGCGAAGACCGCACAAACACTGTGCTTAAGGCAACTTGTGCTCTCCCTATGCTCTTTCCGCCTATCATCATAAACGACACTCCTTATATGGATGGCGGACTTACTGACTCTATTCCATTTATGAGAGCATTGGAAGACGGCTGTGACAGAGTTCTCGTTGTACTCACTCGTGAAGCTGGCTACACAAAGACAACTTCTACCTCAACAAAGGCTATCGCCCGTTATTATGAAAAGGAATATCCTAAGCTTTCAGAGGTTATGCTTTCACGCGCCGAAAGATACAATGAGTGTCTTAAACAACTGAAAGAATATGAAGACAGCGGAAAAGTTATGGTAATCCGTCCTGCTGTGAGCAAAGGCTTCTCAAGACTTGAAAAGGATAAAAATAAGATACTATCTATGTATAACGATGGTTATAATCAGGGGTATACACTTACTGGGGATATAAAGAAATTTTTCAATTATAGCAACAGCTAATAATTACCATAAACAAAATCTTTAACTATCCCAACAGCTTCTCTTACCATATAATTCACAAAAAGTACTTCATCGCTTGGGCTTGCTATACCACATACATTGGTAAGCCCTTTGCCCCTTGCAAGCAGCTTTGCGCGGAATATATGAAAGTTGTTAGTGACTATTCCAATACTTGCATTATAATTGTCTATGTATTGTATTGAATATTTCATATTTTCGTTGGTGTCTGTGGACTTGTCCTCCATAATTATGCGCTTGGCAGCTATATTTTTATCACACAGATACTCATACATTGCAAGCGCTTCTGTCTTACTTTCACCTTTTCCCTGACCCCCTGATACTATTATTTTAGTATCAGGATTATTTATTGCATAATCATAAGCTGCATCAAGACGTTTCTTTAAGGACTTTGTTATGCGTTCTCCCCTTATCTGGCAGCCCAGAACTATTATATAATCGCAATTATCCCGCGGCTTCTGTTTCATACTGAATATAATACAGCCTTCAAGAGTTATAAATAGCAGTACACCTGCACTTATGATTATTCCTGCCACATACTTTACAGCCTTTGGCAATATATATATCTGCTTTGCTTCAAGAAGCCCAAATGTATATAACACCATAAAAAATGCTGTGCCGGCAAGCCATATCCATATAAATGACGAACCCATTCCTGCATATGCTGCACATCTTATATAATACGCAAGGCATACTGCCGCCAGTATAATACACACTATTCTCATATTCTTTCCCATATCTGCTTTCCCTTATTTTATACACATGCACTTAGTCTTTTATCTCTAAAATTAACAGACGTGCGAAGCCATCACAGCTATTAATAAATACCTATACTTTTAATTCGTTATCTTTATAATTAACAAATGCGAGCACATCTATCTCAGTTATTAAAGACCATCTCTTAATCTGTCATCTCTAAAGTCCACACCGGATATCCTATTGTGCCTGAATAACTGTATCCGCAACCCATTTTCTTAACCTTAGGATTAAGAAGAAGCTCTCTGTGTCCCTTGTCCGACTCTTCCCACGCTTTAACAACCTGTTCAGATGTCCTCTGTCCGCCAGCAAGATTCTCACCTCTGAAATCTGCTATGCAGCTATAATAATCGAGCGCAGTAAATGCATTTCTTCCATCTGGTCTTGTATGATTAAAATATGCCGCATAATCTATCTCAACCGCACGCATACAGGCAGCCCTGCAAAGATTCTTATCAAGAACCACAGGTTCTATTCCATTATCCTGTCTGAATTCATTAATAATAATAAGCAGCTCGCTAAACAGTCCTCTATAACTTTCTGCATTACTCTCAGCTTCCACCATTAATGTATCATCTGTAGCGCAATATGTTGAACGGTCAATAACGGTCTTATTATTCTTAGCTACCTCTTTCCTGCTTTCATCACTATATATCTCATAGGTATATTCGGTTATATTTTTTCTGGTAGCACCATACTTGATAACCTCTGATGAATTCACGACCCTTTTAACATCCGTTCCAACTATATATGGCTTTGTTGCCGCTTCTTTCGTTACAGAAGTTTCTTTAGCTTTATTTTCCTCAAAATGCGTTGTTTCACTTACATCAGCATTATTATTACTGTCGCTATCATATTTTACAGAAGTACTGCTATTGTTATCGTCAAATGCTTCTTCATCTGACCCATTATCCACTGCCATAACATCATCCGATATAATAACATTTTCATAATTATCCAAAGGCTCTTTAACTTCCTTTGTTTCAGACTGCTGCATACTTATTGTTCCTACATTTACGATGTCAGTAGTCCCCTTATCTGCACCATTACAGCCCGTCATCATAACTGATAACATAACAGCCATTGCCGACGTCACACATTTATTCCTGTACTTACTCATAATACCCCCAGTTCCCCATCTGTATATCAATATTAATCTATAAGTTACTTATGTATTAGTTTACCATACATCTTTATAAATTAAAACTCACAAAACAAAATATATTCATTGTATTTGTTACTATTTATATCTAATTCTCAACAATAACGTATATTCAAGAAATCTTTATTATGCGTTAATCAGGACAAGTTATTATATTGAAAATGGGCATATTAAATATTATAATGGGACATATCATATAATTGAGGAATAAACCTGCTCAATTATATTACATACAGATATGATTTTATACAGGAGGATATTATATATGTTTAAGTATAATAAGGACGTTATTCCAACAGACTGCGAACCGGGAGTTACAAGAAAAATTCTATGTTATTCAGATGAACTTATGATGTGTGAAATTAATTTTAAGAAAGGTTCTAAGGGAAACTTTCATAAGCACGAACATCTTCAGATAACATACATTGCCAAGGGCAGCTTTGAGTTTACTATCGGCGGCGAAACTAAGATTGTTAATCAGGGGGACAGTGTGTATATGCCTTCCAATGTAGAACACGGTGTTACTGCTCTTGAAGACGGCATATTAGTTGATGTGTTTAATCCTATGCGACAGGATTTTCTTAAATAATCAATTAATGATTAGGCGGCTGTTTTTAATCATTATATAGTTATATATCATAAAATAAAAGAACCTAAAAAAGAGCTTTGTTATGTCTATAATAACATCTTAATCAGATTTTATATCACTCTGTCTGATTAGAGCTGTATGGTTTAAGCCACTTATAAACATATCAAGGCTCTTTTTATTTTATTCTTTATCTACTGTGTCTATTCCAAGAAATGCATCGGCTCCGATGCTCTTAACACTCTTTGGAACTCTTATCGTATCAAGTCCGCTGTCTGCAAATGCTCCATAACCTATACTTTCAAGTCCGTCCGGCAGATTAATCTCTGTAAGATTCGTACAACCTGCGAATGCGTTCGTACCTATATTTTTAACAGAAGAAGGAAGGGTTACGCTCTTAATTGTCGTGTTATTATAAAATACACCTGACGCAATCGTCACAACCCCGTCTTTTACGACATAATCCTCAACATCATCCTCTGCCTGATATAGTATGTTATTTATAATTATATCAGAGGATGAAGCAAACTGTTTCTCAACCCACGCTGTTTCAGTAAATGCATGTGAACCTATATCGGTAACAGTCTGTGGTATGCTTATATTTTCAAGATTGTAGCATGATAAAAATGCACTTGAGCCTATATACTCAATGCCATCTGCTATGTCAACGCTCTTTATAATAACATCATCTTTGAATGCACTGTCACCTATGGCTGAAACCTTTTTACCATCAAGCTCTGCTGGAACACTAAGTTCATACTCTGACTTTCCCTTATCTGTAAGCTCTGTTATCGTCAGTGTACCGTCTGTATTCTCAGTGTACTTATACAGGGCAATCTCCTGATATTTTTTCTTGCATCCCTGCATTATAACTGACATTGAAAGCATTGTTATCAATGCCGCTATAACACCTATCCGTCTTACTTTTTTCATAAATAACCATGCCTTTCCGAAATATGCACATTATTGCAGGAAACTGCTTCTTCAAATAATAATCTGCTCATTTATTATCTTAATCCTGTACCTTTGACCACATGTAGCAGAATGCCTGCGTTCTTGCTGCAAATCTGTTATTCTTAAGAAGTTCTCTTACTTCCGCCTTAGTATACCATGCTGCAGATATTTCCTCTACTGTTGATGTGCTTTTTGCAAATGTTCCAGAAGCTTTCCCTATTACAACCTGATTAGTTTCATTGGAAAAGCCTATGGCACTATAACTGTCATATAAAGTATCCTCAATGGAAATAAGATCAAGTCCGGTTTCTTCCTTTAACTCTCTTGCCGCTGCTACCTGCACTGTTTCACCTGCATCAATAAGTCCTGCCGGAAAGTTATATACATAATCCCCGACTGCCATTCTGTACTCCTTATTGATAAGAATTCTCTCACCTGACTCATCTGTGACAACTATAACAACACCATCAGGAGCTTCATTACGAAGCTCACCTATAGATGTTATATCCTTGTTACGGCTTATCATTTCATATACTTTGGTCTTATTATCTTCTGTTGTGTAAGTAACATCATAACGGCTTATAAATCTGCCATCATTAATCTTTTTTATTCCTTCATACTTCATATATAATACCCATTTCTGCGCACATTTTCACCAAAACGCATCAGTGTCATGTGCGCACACACGTCCGCGTTTAAATGTATATTATGCCCTGTGCATAATGACAGTTCATTAATTATATTTTCAAACCCAGCCTGTGAAGCATACTATTATGCTCTGTGCATAGAGAAACCGTCAGTTTCGTAGTTCTTGATATTTTCATATACTCCACGCGCATCAGCCTCTGCTAAGAGCTTATCTCTGTCCTTTGCAACAAGTGCTTCATTCTTGTTTGAATGATGATGACTAGGACCTCCGACACAACCGCCCTCACATGCCATACCTTCAACAAAGTCTGCCTGAAGCCTTCCCATTTTAAGAAGTGTAAGTGCTTTCTTACACTCTATTCCACCAGAACATTTTTCAATAGTAAACTTAGATGGGTCTTCTCCTAATTCCTTCATACATTCGATAACTGCTGCTGTTACTCCGCCGCCATTACCAAATCTCTTACCGTATACACTTGCCTGCTGGTTTGCATTGGCTTCTGGCTCTATCTTAACACCCTTTGCCCTGAGCATTGCCCTGAACTCACCTACTGTAAGAACATAATCTGCATTTCCTTCTATAGAAGTATCTCTTCTCTCATCCTTCTTTGCAATACATGGTCCAACAAATACTGTAACAATATCTGGTTCCTTAGCTTTTAGCATTCTTGAAACAGCGCACATAGGAGATACTGTTGTTGAAATGTTATCTACAAGTTCTGGATAATGCTTCTTTATCATATTGACAAATGCTGGACAGCATGATGTAGTCATCTTTTTTCCCTCTGCATTAGCTTCAAGCCACTCCTTAGCCTCTGCGCCTGCTGTAAGGTCGCCACCAATGGCTACTTCATACATATCATCAAAACCAATCTTCTTACATGCTGTTCTTATACTATCCATAGTAATATCAGCACCAAATGAGCCTTCAATAGCCGGTGCTACCATGGCAACAACTTTCTTACCAGCTCTCATATCCTTAATGACATCAACTATATCTGTCTTTGAGCCGATAGCACCGAATGGACAGGCGTGTATACACTGACCACACTTAATACATTTGCTGTCATCTATCTCACAAATTCCATTCTCATCCATAGTTATGGCACCAACTGGACATATCTTCTTACATGGTCTTATAAGGTCAGCTATGGCATTATATGGACAGGCCTTAGCGCACTGACCACACTCCTTACACTTATCAGGGTCGATATAAGCTCTGTCACGTCCCATTGACACAGCTCCGAACTTACATGCCTGCTGACAGGCTTTAGCCATACATTTTCTACAGTTATCAGTTACTATGTAATGTGAAAGTGGACAATCGGCACATGCCGCTTCAATTACCTGTACAACATTATCTTTACCTGTCTTAGGCGTTTCTGATGGACACTTTCCCTCTGCAAGTCTTATTCTCTGTCTTACTACTTCTCTTTCCTTATATACACAGCATCTGTACTTAGCCTGTGGTCCCGGAAGAAGTTCATAAGGAAGGGCTTCCTTCTTCTCCTCAAGCTTTCCCTCAAATGCAAGCTTTGCAACCTGATATAATATTTCATGCTTTATCTTTAATATATTAGCATCTGTTGATAACATATTACTTTCCTCCTGTTGGTATTTTTTATTAATTGGTATTCTGTAATTATTATATATATCGTATAATATTCATCATCTTACATAGTATAACATATAAATTTTAAGATTAAAGTACTTTATGGAGGAATTTGTTAAATTTTTAATTATCGTGAATTATTGTGGTCTGGAAGATTTATAGTGAACACTGGATAAAGCTACACACAACTGGTAATACATCATAAAATGCACTTGAAGCTTCTGGCATTGTTGATGTATGCACAGCTGTGTGTAGCTTTATTATGTCGTCCGTTTGTTAATAACTTGAATCAAACATCACTTATGCATTAATTCCAGTAACCTTATAATCCTGCTCCTCAACCGCATTTTTAAGAACATCATCTGCAACCTCTGCTGTAAGTGTAACAACTGCTGTTCCATTTTCGTGGCTTACTACTGCTTCACTTACACCTTCAACTGCCTCTAAAGCCTTCTTAACTCTTGCCTCGCAGTGTCCGCACATCATACCTTCAATATTCATTGTCTTTGTCATAATAATTACCTCTTTCTTTTCTTTATTACTAAATATATTATCTTTACCAGTATTACCGGCTATAACATTGGTGTCAATGACACCACTATTACCATTAACTTCAGCTCTGTTACTAATACCTGCATTGCTATTAACATCAACTCTGCCATCACCAGCACCCGCATTAACTTCACTTCTGTCACTTGATCCTGCAGATACCACAAGACCTTTTCTTAACGCTATCCTTTTATACCTTGCATCTCTTGATGTATCATACACCTTCACAAGATTAAGCCTTAATGCATTAGTTACTACACAGAAGCTTGAAAGGCTCATCGCTGCTGCTCCAAACATAGGGTTCATCTGCCATCCAAGAAGATGTATCCATGCTCCTGCGGCAAGTGGTATTCCTACAATATTGTATATAAATGCCCAAAAAAGATTTTCATGTATATTCCTTATAGTTCTGTGACTAAGCCTTATAGCTGCTGCCACATCACTTAACCTGCTCTTCATAAGCACAACATCTGCGGCATCTATAGCTACATCTGTACCAGCTCCTATCGCTATACCGATATCAGCAGCTGTAAGTGCAGGTGCATCATTGATACCATCGCCGACCATAATAACCTTGCCCTTTTCCTTAAGTCGGCGTATCTCCTTTTCCTTTCCGTCTGGAAGTACTCCGGCTACTACCTCATCAACTCCTGCTATTTTACCTATTGCATTGGCGCTCTTCTCATTATCACCTGTTATCATAACAACGTAAAGTCCCATGTCTTTAAGCTGCTTAATAGCCTCCGGACTGTCCGCCTTTATTGTATCTGCTACCGCAATTATTCCTAAGAACTCCTTATCAGTAGCAAAAAACATAGGTGTCTTTCCATTTTCTGACAAATGTTCTGATACATTTATCATATCTGACGGAATATCAGTTATCTCACTTATATATCGTGCATTACCACCATATATCTTAAGCTCATCGGAAGCCTTAATACCCTCCTCAGGTATATCAGTATTATATACAGCCTGTCCGAAAAGTCCATTTCCAGCAACTGCTTTTGAGTCAGTTATTGTAAGGATTGAAGCATAATCTGTTGTATCTTTCTGCTGTAATTTTCCTGTAATATCTGCTATCTGATTATCAGCCTGATTTCCTGTTGAAGACAGATTTCCTGCTTTTACCTGCTTAATTCCTGCCTCTGGACCATCAGCATCTGCATAATTAACAATAGCCTTTGCAAGAGGATGCTCACTTCTTGCTTCTAATATCTTGGCAATAGAAACAAGACTTTTGTCTGATACCCCTGCTGCCGGATATATGTCTGTCACAACAGGCTCACCTGCTGTTATCGTACCAGTCTTATCAAGGGCTACAATCTGCATTTTTCCAGTCTGTTCAAGCGATATTGCAGTCTTAAACATAATACCATTCTTAGCACCGACACCATTACCAACCATAATGGCAACTGGTGTTGCAAGTCCGAGTGCACAAGGGCAGCTTATTACAAGTACTGATATTCCTCTTGCCAGTGCAAAACCGACACTCTGTCCTGCGATAAGCCATATTACTATAGTTGCAAATGCAATCGCTATAACTGCTGGTACAAACACACCTGACACTTTATCTGCTATCTTTGCAATAGGTGCTTTGGTTGCCGCTGCATCACTTACCATCTGGATTATCTGTGAAAGTGTTGTATCCTCACCAACTCTTGTAGCCTGACACTTAAGATAACCTGAAGTATTAAGAGTTGCCGCTGATACTGTATCTCCAACAGTCTTATCAACTGGTATGCTCTCACCTGTAAGTGCTGACTCATTGACAGCGCTGCTTCCTTCCAAGACTTCGCCATCTACAGGTATATTTTCACCTGGCTTAACTACAAATATATCGCCCTTTGATACCTGCTCAACAGGAACCTGCTTTTCCTCACCATCTATTACTACTGTTGCTGTTGTTGCAGCAAGCTTCATAAGACTTTTCAGTGCATCGGTTGTCTTACCCTTTGAATGTGCTTCAAGCATTTTTCCTATAGTTATAAGAGTAAGTATCATAGCTGCCGACTCAAAGTAGAACTCATGCATATAGTGCATAACTCCGTCCATATCCATACGCATCTGTGCATCTGTCATCGCAAATAATGCATATGTGCTGTATACAAATGCTGCTCCTGAACCAAGCGCAACAAGTGTATCCATATTCGGTGAGCCGTGCAGGGCACTTTTCATACCGCTTATGAAAAATCTCTGATTTATAACCATAATTATTATTGTAAGCAGCATCTGGATAAGTCCCATGGCTACGTGGTTGTTTTCTAATACCTTTGGAAGCGGCCATCCCCACATCATATGTCCCATACTAAAGTACATAAGTATAAGTAAAAATACTAATGATGACACAAGTCTTTTAGCTAACAATGGTGTGGTAGTGTCCTTAAGTGACTCCTCAAGCCCTGATATAACAGAATTACCACCACTGCCATTAGATGCTTTACTTCCGCTATCCTTTGCAGATGCACCGTAACCGGCATCCACAACTGCCTTTATTACTGCGGTATCTGATGCAGTTCCTTCCACTCCCATAGAATTGGTAAGCAGGCTTACAGAACAGCTTGTAACACCATCTACCTTTGACACTGCCTTTTCGACTCTTGCCTGGCATGCTGCACATGTCATTCCTGTAACATTATATTGTTTCACATCTATTTCCTTTCTTTTTATGCGTTCTTTATATCTACCACCTTGAAGTCCAGTCTTTCTATAGTTCTTCTGATTGTTTCATTATCAACCGGCTTATCCATCTGTATAGTGGCAATTTTCTTTTTAAGATTAACTTCGCATGAAGCTCCATCTATCCTGTTTATCTGGTGTTCAATACTGTTCTTGCAGTTATCACAGTGCATACCGTCTATAGTTACTATCTTTGTTGCAATAATATCGCCTGTAAGCACCTTCTTGTCCTCCTTGATAGAACCGCCGCCACCGCAGCAGCCGCCTTCGCCCTTACCATGCTGTATACCACTTTTTACTGCAAATATAACTACTATCACAAGTACTACTAATATAACCGCTGTTCCCATATTCATACCTCTTTTCTGTAATCCTCTATCACCTCTGACTTACATAAAAAGCAGTACTCACAACTTTTTATTACGTTTTTGGTGTCAGGCGGGTCATAAATTCAAAAATCTTATCGTGCAAACACGAACGGCTTTTTGACATTTTAACCTTACATTATAAAATATTACTTCATAAACTTCTGAAGGGTCATAACAAGCTCATCAACTACCTCATCATCACCATTTTTAATATCATCAACAACACATGTTTTTATATGATTAGCTAACAGTGCCTTATCAAATGCTGTCAATGCGGCATTGGCTGCCTGTGCCTGATTAAGTATATCTATACAGTAGGCATCATTCTCAACCATACCATATATGCCTCTTATCTGACCTTCAATTCTCTTTAGTCTGTTTAAAAGAAGCTTTTTCTCTGAATCTGTACGCTCCTTTTTCTTCCCACAACAACACATTTTTTCTTCTGACATACCTGCCTCCATATCCTGCACCCGGCATATAACCATATATGTACATATGCACATCTTTTATAATAGCTATTATTGTTCACACACATAATATATACCCCCTCGGGGTATATTGCAAGAGGAAATTTTATTTTTTATCGGAGATATTTTCTCATTTACAAAAATTATGTTTTCTTTAATCACTTAATCATTTTTATATATACTTTAATAATGTCAATAAAAGGACATCCCATCCGGCAGCTACGCCAGATGACATGTCCTCTTTATAATTTTGCATTATTTTATATTGTTCTATAACCACTATCATTAACAGCCAGATTTCTGAACATATTTAATACCAGCTTCATTCCAGCCATTCTCATAAATATAATACGCTACTAAGCTTTCTTTGAAAATCGTCTGCTATATGAATAAGTATGTCACAAATAAATATCCCTTATATCAATCCGGTTCCCCGCACTTCCAGCCTGCTATGTCAGATGGTTCAAACGCATATTCAAGTGGCTTTCCATACGCCTTTTCATATGCTTCCTTTTTCTGCTTATAGTCCTTTTTCATCATCTCAAAACTGTTATCTCTTTCGCTTTTTTCCGGGTCAGGATATATTGGGTCTAATATGTGAAGTATGTATCTTACTTTCTTGAACTCTTCCGTATCATCCTTTTTCATGTCCTTCATCTCAACAAAGCATGATATTATCGGAACATTAAACTTTGCAGCATACAGGTATGCACCACGCTTAGGTGGTCTTGGCTTTCTATAATTAAACCACATTTCCTGCTCAGGATATATAAGAATATACTCTTTCTTATTAACTAAAAGATTGTTAAGCGTTCTGTAAAAATGCCTGTTCATATAATCCTTATCTTTGCTTATAGGAATTTCATCAGCATATCTCATAAGGAAACCCAGAATTCCTTTCATCGCAAAGTTCGTATCCTGACTTACTATAAACATTCTATACCTTCCGGCACGCTTTATGCCATGGCGCACAATCGTTGTATCAACCGGATTAAAATGATTACTTGTTATTATCGCACCTGTCTTTATGTGTCTTATCTTCTTAATTCCAACAATCTTTGTCGTTGCATTAGCACCAAGTGTTGCAACATCAACCATACGTCTTGCAAGCCAGTTGCGGTAGTGATAAGGAATTTCATTACGCTGCTTTACATACTTTCCTAACAGTCTTTTCCGCTCTATATTGTTAAGCTCAGGGTCGCCGATTTCAACTTTATCGTTAAAACGTCCGCTGTCGGCTGCATCCTTGATATTCTTAATAACCTCTTTTTTGCTGCCACCAATAATCATAATCTTACCTTTTCTCCACTTTCAAGTACTTTTCTAAATGTTACTTCAGTATCCGCATTAGTTCCTGCTCTCCTGAAAAGGTCAAGAAGATGTGCATGGTCATCTTCCTTCTGCTTGTCTGTATAAGCTGCCTTATACGCCTTTATCTTATCATAATATACAGACTGCTTTGCATATTCCCAGAAATAATCCTGATACTGGATATCATCATAGCACCATGGCTTATCGAAAAGATTGTAGTGGATAATCTTTGGATTCTCTATCTCTGGTTTATTTCTGTTTGGCATGGCATCCCAGCATGAATCAAGATATTCTATCTTTCCATAGCACATAGAATTAAGGTAATCCTGGTCAGGTGCAACACAGTCAAAGTGGTACTTGTTAAGAAGGTACAGAAAATGCTCTGCAAGATGTACATTTCTAAGTTCCTTCATATTCATAAGAAGCATACCTGAGTTAAAATAATCACCCAGCTTAAGTCCAAGTGATTCTGTCATATATCTCTGAAGCTCCGGAACATCATTAACTGAACCATCTGTCACAACACCAATCAGGTTATCGTGCATATCTGTGTCGTATAATTCTGATATATCTCCTGGAACTATTATATCACTGTCGATATATATAGCCTTATCATACTCAGGATACATATCTGGAATAAATATTCTGAAATATATAGTCATAGTAAAGTAGTCAGAACGAAGCCTGTTCTCAATTCGGTCTGTTATCATATCAAGGCTCTGCTTCATAAACTTAAATTCCATCTCAAAGTTAGGATAATCCTCAACAAGCTTTGCAAGATTATTCCTGTTTTCCTCATTAAGCTCCTGATACACAACTATTATCTTATATTTTCTGTCTTTTGATGCATTTTTAATAAGTGATATAAGTGCAACATGAAGATATGGTGCGTATCCGTCATCGATTGTGAAAAATATAGGTATTAATTCCTGTTTCTTGTACATTTTTAATCTCCTTTTCTGACTGCTCCGATGAGCATATATTCAATTATAATTTCAGGGTCGAATGTCTGCCTCCGCATGCCCCGCGCTTTTCATACTCTCCTTAATATCATAGTACTTTGCAAAAAGCGCTCCATACTCTGACTCAGGTATATGAAGTATTGTTGTAACTTCTTCTGTCTGCCACGGCTTTACAGTTTCCGTCCTCACATATGGGAAGAACTTAAAATGTGTTGTAAAGTGCTGAAACACAGTATCGCTGTGCAGCCTTCTCTGGTCGTTATACTTTCTTTCACATATGCGTTTTGACACCGACAGCTTATTTAATGCCGACTGGTCAGGCATAAACATCTGCTTTGTCGTACACATATGACGGCAGCTGCTAAGAAGTCCTGTCTTTCTTAACTCACACATATTCATAAGAAGAACTCCTGAGTTAAGATAATCCCTTTTAAATATATTTTTTCTAAAAAACCAGCTTCCATAATAATCAAGCACACCTGCTATCTCAACACCATCCATGTTCTGGTAGTAAAAATCGCCAAAATCCCTGCGGCATATCACATCGGTGTCAAGATAAAGAATTCTGTCCGGAATTTCATCTATCTTATCCGCAAACAGCCTTAACATACAACATGGTGTAAATCTTGTTGAAAGGTTCGCATCCGGTGTTTCATCTTTAAAAAGGTCTGTTGTATCTATCAGCTTAGTGTATAACCTGTCGTCATACTGTGCTGAAACTGTTTCATTCAGATAGTCCACAAATGTCTGCTCTATCGGACTATATATCCTGCCATTCATAGACATATCAAGTGTAAGGACATATATATCAAGATGTTCCTGCGTATTCTCTAATAAAGAAAGAACAGCGATAAGCAGCCCATCCTGTACATTTCTGTCGCCACAAAATAATATATTCATTATATTACATATCTCCCATAATTATTATAAATGTCTTATCCATCTATGATACTGTCTTAACAGAGCCTTAAACATCAATAATATTGTAATAATGCCTTATCCTCTGTTATCTGTATCCTGACCTGCATATTCATAATGTATGTACTCATAATCACTTTTTTTACTATACATATTCATGGCAGCTTCGACCTTATCGTGAAGCTGCTGCTGATTTTCCTTTATGGAAAGTTCACTGTCTGTATAATAGGGACCATCCACATACACTGTAAGCTTAGGTCTTTTAGTAACTACACCAAAGAAACGCCTTCTTGTGTAAGTTGTTGTCATAACATACACCGGTGCTTTAAGCTCTGCTGGAAAGCGGAAGGACGTCTTTTCAAAAGGTCTTATACCTGTGTAGTACGGCCACACATGCGCCTCCGGATATATAACAACAGGATGTCCGTCTGATATACGTTTCTTATATGCCTTACTGAACTTCTTATATTCGCTTATCGAGTCAGGAACAGGAAGCGCGCCAAGCATTGATAAAAGCTTTCCTATGACATGAATACCATAATTTGCCTGACTTACTATAACGTACAATCTCCTGCCTATACAGCCTAACGCCGGAATGACAACATCACCGACAGGCTGTGTATGGTTGGCATATATGAAATATCCTTTATCCCTGCACTCTTTTAATACTTTCTTATTCTTATAGTTTAATCCAAAGAACAGCTTACAGCCGATATACCCTGCCACTATAGCAATCCCATATATGATATATGCACCTGTCTTATGAAATATGTTATTATTAATCCACTTATAATCATTTTTAAGCCTGTAATTCTGATTACTGCTCTTTACGACATCCTGTGAATAGGAACTGTAATATATTATCTTATCAGAATGCCGCTGTCTGTTATCTGACATTATCACACTCCTATATTTTTATATGATGTTGGGGGCAAAAGCCCCCAACTATGATACCTACGGTATCATAATATACAAATAAGCTACAATTTGTAGTATTGTACCCCTATGTTAATCGTTTGTCAACAGTAAGTGGTGTTAATATTACAAAATGTAGCCTATATAATATGCTATGTAGTTTTAAAAACTACATACATTAGATTTTATCCATTCTAACAGGTCATCAAACACTTCCTGCCTGTTAGTTTCGCTGTGAAGCTCGTGTCTGTCATCCTCATATAATCTGAGTTCAACATTATCCACATACTTCGTATAAAGCTTAAATATCTTTTTGACTGCCTTTCCATAATTCCCTACTGGGTCTTCCTCTCCGGAAGCGAATAGAACCGGCAGGTCTGCTGGTGTTTTTGCTATATTTTTCTCATTAATATCATACTTTATGACATTAAAGAAGCCTATATATCCATTGGCTGTAAATGCATATGAACACTTAGGGTCATTTACATAAGCATCAACTATCCTGGTATCCTTTGTAAGCCAGTCGTTATCTGTCCTGTTATCCTTGATATGGCTGTTGTAAGCCCCGAACATCATCTTATTAAGGACTTTGCTTCTGTATCGCTCACCGCGCACACATCTGGCTATATACGAAAGACCAAGCCCCGTATTAACTAATGCTTTTGACTGATTACCAGTTCCAAGGAATATAACCCCGTCAAGCTCATCACCATATACACACGCATACTTTCTTGCCATAAAAGAACCCATGCTGTGACCTATAAGAATATATGGTATATCCTTATACATTTTCTTCATAATGCGTGTAAGTCTGTGCATATCCTTTATAAGATAATCTGCCCCGTGGCTTCCCTTGGCAAAGTAGCCATAATCATCCTCGCTGTTTACTGACTCACCATGTCCTAAGTGGTCATTACCTGCAACCACAAAACCTTTATCAGCAAAATACTCTGCCATCTCCTCAAATCTTTCTATGTGGTCTATCATACCATGTGCTATCTGGATAACGCCCACAGGCTGCTTATATATGCTGCTGTCAGGATACCATATAATTGTATGGATACTGCACAATCCGCTTGATGACGGAAACGCTCTTTCTTCTCTCTCCATGCTTCACACTTCCTTTCCTTATAAACCGCCTTAATTCTTTATTCTGCACTCACGAGCCTACGCTTTTTCGTCCTGCCTCGCAGCCGCTTAATCTCTGTGAAGTCGGTCAATGTAATCTCTCTTTGTAACAAGACTCTTATAAGCCGGACGTATAATCTTGTCTGTTGTGACAAGTTCTTCTATTCTATGAGCACTCCAGCCTACTATTCTTGCTATCGCAAACAATGGTGTATAAAGTTCTCTTGGAATATCGAGCATATCATATACAAAACCACTATAAAAATCCACATTAGGACTTACACCCTTGAATATCTTTCTCTCCTTTGCAATAAGCATAGGTGCTATCTTTTCTATATTATTGTAAAGTGCCATATCCTCTGTCTTGCCCTTAGCCTCTGCAAGCTGTTCAACGAATGCCTTGAATACTCTTTCTCTTGGGTCAGACAGTGAATATACGGCATGACCCATGCCATATACAAGTCCCTTCTTATCAAATGCTTCTTTATTGAGAATTTTATCAAGATAATGCTCTATCTCTTCTTCATCGTGGTAATCTTTTATATGCGCCCTTATATCATCCATCATATTCATAACCATAAGGTTGGCTCCGCCGTGCTTTCTTCCCTTAAGTGAAGACATAGCAGCAGCTATTGCAGAATATGTATCTGAACCTGAGGATGTAACTACTCTTGTTGTAAATGATGAGTTATTACCACCACCATGCTCCATATGAAGAAGAAGTGCTATATCAAGTACGTGTGTTTCAAGTGGTGTATACTTCATATCAGGTCTTAACATCCTAAGGAAGTTCTCTGCAAGTGAAAGCTCCTTATCAGGTCTGTGTATATACATACTGTCATCTCTTTCATAGTGATTGTATGCATGATATCCGTACACCGCTAACATTGGAAATGTGCTTATAAGCTGTATACTCTGTCTTAATACATTTTCAATGCTTAAGTCATCCTTCTTATCATCATATGATGCAAGTGTGAGAATACTTCTTGTCATAGAATTCATAATGTCTGATGTAGGTGCTTTCATGATAACATCTCTTGTAAAGTTAGTTGGAAGCTCCATACAATTAGCTATTATATGTCTGAATTCTTCAAGCTGTGCTGCATCAGGAAGCTCACCAAACAATAACAGATATGCTGCTTCCTCAAATATGAACCTCTTATCGCCGGCACCCTTCACTAACTGTGTAACATCATAACCTCTGTATAAAAGCTCACCATCACATGGTACTTTCTCACCATCAACTATATCAAAAGCCCTTACACTTGATATATTAGTAAGTCCTGTAAGAACCCCCTGGCCATTCTCATCTCTTAAGCCCTTCTTAACGCCATAATCTGCATACAAAGCCTTAGGTATACTGTCATTCTCCACACACATATCTGACTGTTTCTTAGCATAATCATTAATGTTCTCCATTGTTAAGTTCCACCTTTCCATAATACTCCTCTTTTCTGCCCACTTTTTTGCGCATAACGGGTTTGTGTCAAGTGCGCACATACACAAAGCCCGCATGTGAAAAATTCTCTTTTCACGCTAATACTTCTCCCTGTCAGTAATGCCATCGCCTGTAGGCATTATCGACACAAGTTACTTCAGTTTTCCATCAACATTGTTATTCATTTTATGAATAACTTTTCTAAATATATTCAGTTCCTTATCTGATATCCCCTCCAGTAAAATATTCCTGCATTCCTCATAAACAGAATTCACTCTGTTTATCACTTCATATGACTCAGCAGTAAGCTCAATACGCATAATCCTGTGGTCCTTTTTATCCTCCGTCATTCTTATAAGTCCCTTTTCTAACAGGTGATCTAATGACTTGGATATATGTGACTTGGATATGTGTCTTCTTAGCATAATCTCCTTGGCTGTAGTTAAGTTCTCTCTTGTTATAAACTCCAGTATATCAAGTTCTACAGGTCTTAATCCGTATTCCTTCATAATAGGTTCAACATACTTTGTTATCAGCTTTCTAAGCTGCACACCAGATGTTATCAGGTCATATGCATCCATAATTATCCTTTCCATAGCATATATCACATATTTAGTTCATTAGGAAACTATTTTCAGTATACATATCAGCCCCATTTCTGTCAATAAAATATATAAAAAGAAAATATAAATTTATAAAATAAAAATAAAACGCTATGGAATTACAATAATTATTCCATAGCGTTTATATATTCCGATTATTACTTTTAATTATCTGAATATTCTGTTATTCTTTTTAACGTATACACATACACCAAGACCTGCTGCAAGTACAGCGGCTGCGAACCACGCATATACATTGGCTGCATCATAAGTCTTAACTGTTGATGTGCTCTCTGTTGATGTACCCTCTGCAGATGAAGATGTACTATCTGTAGAAGATGCTTCACTGCTGCCTGCTGTATCAGAGCTGTCTGTACCAGAAGCTTCTGTATCTGATGTAGAACCATCATCTGTGCTTACCTTTACAAGTGCTGCCATAGCTGCATTAAGATGGTCTGTTGCCTCTGCTACAGATGCTGCACTGCCCGGAGTGCTGAGTGCATCCTGTGCTTCTCTTAATTCAACCTGCATCGCATCCCAGCTTTCCTTTGTGTAATCAGCCTCATTAAGTGCCTTAGCTGCATTAACAGCTTCTGCAAGCTTAGTTGTATCAGCCTCTTCTTCATCACCCATATATAGATTGTTCTTTTCTGTCTGAATATCAAAAGAATAATCCTCATAACCTAATGCATATACTGTAACTGTCCAGTAACCTGTGCCATCTGTTCCCTCTGGGAGCTGGCATCTGTAAGAGTCTGTAAGTCCTAACTGTATTCCGTTTACTTTATGCATCCAGTTATCAGCTGCGAACTTTGTTCCAAATGTTGCAAGTGCATTAGTTCTTGTGCTGTCCTGACCATAATATGTCCACTTAACAGCCTGAAGATTAGCACCAAGGTCACCATAGTTACCTGTGAGGTCCACTCTTAAGAATTCACCATATGAACCCGTTATATTGCTTTGTGTATCTGTTGAACGAAGGTTTACTGTGATATCTGCAGCCTTCTTTAAGCTGCTGTCCTTAACACCTGAAGCTGTTCCATTAATTCTTGCGCCAAATGAATATGTTCCATCTGCTTCCTTAACAGCCTCCTTAAGTCCGTTTGTATCTGCTGTAACCTCAGCAGTTTCTGAATATGCCTTAAGGTTATTTTCTGTGTAACCACCCTCAAGTGTTCCACCATTCTCAACTACATTGTATTTTGACTTAAAGTCCTCATAATCTGATGTCTTAACCTTTACAGGAACATACTTAAGTCCCTTAACTTCATAGTGGTCAAGCGTAACTGTTGTTCCATCTGCAAATGTAAGTGTCTTTGCCTTGCTGTTATATGTACACTTTGAACCATCTGTAAGAACAAGCTTTACAGCCTTATCCTCACTTGTCCAGTAAGCAACATCATATGTCTTTCCCTCTGTATCAAATATAACTGCTTCACACTGGAAACTTCCTCTGTGAAGTCCATGATTGTATGTAGCTCTTGATACTGTATCAAAGCCACCCTTATCATATTCACCATGGTCATCCTTTACATCTGATGACTGTGTATTAGAAGCATTATATACTCCTTCTGCATTCCAATACTCTTCCCAGCTAAGTCCGGCATACACATATGTGTAATCTGTATCAGCCGCTTTAACCTGTGATACATTCTTTAACGCTGTACCACCGAATACTGTGCTGACAGCAAGTACTGCTGCCGCAAGTCCCATTCCCAACTTTCTCATTGCGAACGTCCTCCTTAAAGTATATTTAATTTTGTTATAACCGGATACATTAAGCTCTATGGCCTCCATTACAGAATGTATCCTGTCATTTTGCGGTAATAACCGCTATTTATCTACAATCTGAATACTTTTTTCAGATGTAAATGCATCTTTTAATCCACTGCTTGCTACAAGCCTTCCATCTTCTGTATACAATATAAAGTCAAAGTCAAGGTCTGAACTTTTCCAGTAAGCAACAGCCTCTTCTTCTCCCATAATAAAAAGTGAAGTTGAGAGTGCATCGGCAAGTGTACCATCACTACTTACTATTGATACCGAGGTTAAGCCGCTGTCAGCCGGCATCCCGTCTGACGGGTCTATGATGTGGTGGTATCTTACTCCATTTTCTTCAAAATATCTCTCATAACCGCCGGATGTTATAACTGCCTTATCCTTAACTGATACGATACCTAGATAAGTACCATCATTTAAAGGGTTTTCAATAGCAACACGCCAGTTACTGCCATCAATCTTGCCGCCAAGCACCTGCACATTGCCGCCAAGATTAACCATTCCACTATCTATGCCGCACTGCTTAAATATCTCACAGACTTTGGATGAGGCATAACCCTTGGCTATACCGCCTAAGTCTATCTGGCATCCATCCGTAAGTGTCACACTGTCAGACACAATAACATGCGAAATATCTGCCTTTGACAGTGCCGCCATAAGCGTGTCTTTATCAGGTACTTTATAGCTGCCATCTGTAAAGCCCCATTCTCTCATAACCGGATATATGCTTATGTTAAACGCACCACTGGTACTCTTATATATATCAAGTGCCTTTTTTATAAGCACTTCTGTATCCTCTGAAACCTTATAAGAACCTGTTTCATTCAGTATACCTATCTCACTGTCGCTTTTTCCAGTCGACAACAGTGCATCAAGTCTTTCTATCTCTTTTCTTGCCTCTGACACTGCTTTCTTCGCACTTTCATCATCGCCATAGGCAGTTACTGTCATATATGTATCCATGGCAAAGAAGCTGTCTGACTCCTGTGATATACTGTTCTCTTCCGTCTTACTGTCTGTAACTGTATTATTCAATGAAGTATTGCAGCCTGTAAGAAACACTGCACTAAGCAGTACAGCCATTGCCATACAGGCTATTATTTTTTTTGCATATTTTCTCATAACCAGTCCTTGTTACCGCGCTTTTTTAATTTTATCTTTAATCATGCCTTATGAAGGCGCAGACGATTTTTTCCTTTTACCCCTGACATTATAAAACATCAATTAACAGCACTATTAAATCCGGATATAATTGCCTTGCTTGAATACGTAGCGCCGCTTACTGTATCTACGCCGCTGCTTCCCTGCGCACTTATAAGCTTTGATGGTATGACATCCGCCGCCATATTAAAGTACATAAGGTCTGAGGCATCACTGGTTGCTGGTGCAGCAGTGACCTGTGTGATAGTATCTGATGATATAACAACCTGTACAGTTACCATATAGTTATATCTCTGGCACTTTACAGTAGCTGAATAAGTTCCATCTGCCTTGAACTTTCTTGGTGCTTCTGTTGGTGTAACCTTTACTTCCTCTTCCTTGCTGTCCGATGTGTCAGAACCCGAGTTGCTTCCAGATGATGTATCAACGGCCGGACTGTTATTTACACTGTTATCTGCTTCCTGTGAATTATTGGCAACTGTATCTGATATCTGCCCTTTACTATCAGCAGTTTCTGTATTTTCTTCATCTTTAGCTTCTTGTGTTTCTGCTTCCTGACTCTCGTTCCCGCTTTCCTTATCAGTGCTCTCCTGTGTCACTGCTTCTGTGCTTTTTTCAGTCTTATCCTGTTCTGTGAGCACTTTATTATCATTATTGTTCTGATTATTATCCGCAAGCTGTGCATATACCTTATCTGCATTATCATTGTTATCTATACCTGCAAAGCACATAAACATTGCCCCGACTATAACGATAAGTCCAGCTACAGTAAGTCCCACCTTAAGGCTGACTGCATATACATTTTTCTTTTCATCACTGCACACTGTCTTCTTAACTTTCTTAGCTGCTGCCTTATGTATCCTCATCATTGCATAATTAACGAATACAAGACTATATACAGCCACATTTATAATATAATCAGTCATACCTCTTCTTGCATAAGGAACATTGATAAGAAGTATGTGTACATATATAAGTCCATAGAATATGTACGCTGTTCTCTGAAGCTTTTTCCACTTAACAGCATTCATCTTCTTTCTTACCTGTGGAAATGATGTGACTGTAAGAATAAGCATTATTGTTATAAGAACAAGGCTTATAATCGCCGCTGTCATCTGTGCAGCTGATAGGCTCTTTGTATTTGTGAATAACATTCTGAAATATGTTCTTCCATATGTGCAGTTGTGGCATAACACAAGCACACAACCCATAATTGAAAGCTCACCACGTATTTTCATAAGTGTTTTGGTGGCTTTCCATGTATTTTTCATAGCACCTGCATACATTACAAGTACAAAAAATGCAGTACCTAAAGAGCCTTTAGCAAATATTCCGACAACATAATCCCTCACCCAGCCCGGCATAGTCACATAGCTGCTGCATACAAATGCTGCTATGGATATTACTGCTGCTGTTATATAGAATATGTTCGGATACTTCTTTAAAAGCTCCTTAAATACTGCAACAAAAATTATTGATATTATCAATGCAACTATAAATAACATAACAAACTCCATTTCTGTAAAACTGTATTACACTTTGTTTTTCAAGTAACTAACTTCTGTTAATGACAATCAACTATTATTAATCTTGGTTAACATCCGTTAGTCTTTTCTAACAAAGCATATATTACTTTACAGGCATTTATTATGTCAATACAGACTATTGATAATAATATTCAATTACTGCATTCCGTTCGCCATCTTATACTTATAAAGCATTTCGGCGTGATTTTGTTCTTCTATTTCTATATCTGCAAGTGCCTTTCTTATAGATGTTAAGGAACATGCAAATACATTGGTATTGTATTCACCTGATACAAGCTTTTCTGTTCCTATACTGTCTGTTGCAAGAAAACAGTCATTCTTTTTATCCTCTGAGTCTTCGCTCTTTGAATAATTGCCCTTTGGCTGATAGTCCTTTCCTGCCGTATCATTACAGTCACATGATGGCACCTCGCCATTTAACATCTGACCTATTGTTTTATAGTGCTCCTGTTCCTTTTTCTTAAGTTCTTCAAAAAGCTGCTTTAATTCCTCATCCTTCGCAAGTCCTGCATACTTCTCATACTTGTCAATGCAATTCTTCTCCTGTGTCTGAAGGTCCTTTAATACTGACATTTCTTTTTCCGTCAACAACATACATATGCCTCTTTTCTTAATCTGCTTATTTGTGATGTGAATATCAGAAGTAAATTATGCTCTGTACCCACTGATACCACACCTATTGATGCATTTGGATTGTTATATTGCTTTCTGATATTAATCTGAAAATGCTATATGCGTTCCGTTACAGATATTAATACATTTGCAATACAACCAAGATACATATGTATTATGTGCTGGTTTCGATAATGATATACCTTCTATTCAGCTATTACTTATTAATAATTAATATTCTGATTATAACTGTGTTTAGGACTCTGCTTATTATTTTTATACCTGACATTACAGCGGTTTGCCGGCAAGCACTTCCTTATAATCCTTATAGTTGTCACGAAGAAGCTTAGGTGTATCAAGTCCGTATGGACAGTGTGCCTTGCACTGTCCGCAGTTGATACAGTCTTCTATCATCTTCATCTTTGCCTGAACTACCTCTGTAAGCTGTAACTCTGATGGCGACCTTCTAAGAAGAAGTGACATTCTTGCACAATTATTAATCTCAATATGTGCAGGACATGTAGGCACACAATAGCCACAGCCACGACAGAAGTTACCTGCAAGCTCTTTCTTATCATTTTCAATAACTGCCTTTATCTCATCATCCATCACCGGTGGATTATCTATATAGCTTATAAACTCTTCAAGCTCAGACATTCTCTGTATTCCCCATATTGGAAGCACATTATCATACTCAGCCTGATATGCATATGCCACCTTTGAATTAGTTATAAGTCCGCCTGAAAGTGCTTTCATAGCTATAAATCCCATATTATGCTTTTTGCAATCCTCAACCAGCTTATGCTCTTTATCCGTTGCAAGATAATTAAAAGGAAACTGTAATGTTTCATAAAGTCCTGACTCTATTGCTTCATTGGCAACATTAAGTCTGTGGTTAGTTATTCCGATATGTCTTATCTTTCCCTGTGCCTTTGCCTCACACATAGCTTCATACAAGCCGCTGCCGTCACCCGGCTTTGGACAGACTGCCGGATTGTGGAACTGGTATATATCAATATAATCTGTCTTTAAGTTATTAAGACTTGTGTTTAAGTCCTTCCAGAATTCATCTGCATTTTGGGCAGCAGTCTTCGTAGCTATGTATATATTCTCCCTCACATCAGAAAGTGCCTCACCCAACTTACATTCGCTGTCCGTATAAAATCTTGCTGTATCGTAGAAATCTATGCCAGCTTCATACGCTCTCCTTAATATATCCACCGAACTCTCGTGGCTTATTCTTTGTATTGGAAGCGCTCCAAAACCATTTTTATTAACTGTTATTCCCGTGCTTCCTAGTGTTACTTTAACCATATATTATCCTCCGTTTCCAAATGTTATTTGACACTATCATCTCTTGCTTTTTTTAAATGTCATTCGACACTATCATCTCTTGCTTTTTTCAAATGTCATTTGACACTGTCATCTCTTGCTTTTTTCATATATCATTTAAAACCATCTCGACGAAAATAAATCATTACAAAAATTCCTATATACAATAAATATAGCACCAGTTTTATTTTTAGTAAATCATTATATTTCCACATCTTTGATATTATATCTTCAACATATCTCTTTAACTTATATCTTTAACCTATATATTTAACTTATATATTCTACCTATATCTTTAACATTATATCCTTGACGATAACTTCAAAAAAATTCCAGCCTTCATTTAACTGAAGACTGGCATTTAATATTTTTTAATTATATGATGTAAGTGTCAAAAGTATAAAAAGTCGTTTCTTTATGATGTTATAATGTCAAAATATTTTCCCATACTGATTCAAAAACTGATTCTTATCACATGGTCTGCCAAACAGATAACCCTGCAGATAATCCACCTGTATTTTTTTCAGCTTTTCATGCCATTCTTCTTTTTCTATACCTTCTATACATATCCTTATGCCTATACTATGTACAAGCTCAACTATTTTTTTAAGCAACTCATAATCTCTTGCATTACTCATTGCCTTTGCCGTAAAATCTTTATCTAGCTTCACATAATTGGGATTCATGTTGACAATACAATGAAGATTAGAATAGCCTGTACCAAAGTCATCAAGCACAAACTGCAGCTTTTTCTCTTCGAATTTCCTCCGGAGTGTAAGAAAATATGGCGTCATCTCTGTATATCCACTCTCTGTCAATTCCGCACAGAAACACTCTGGTGGAAGCTTGTAACGTTCTATGACTGAGAGTATGTCCTTCCAGACATCACTCTTCATCATCTGAATATATGATATATTTACATTAATCCTGAATTCTGGTATATGTTGTCTTATCTCATGGCACATTGCTGCTGCCCTGTCTAATATAAATCTTCCAGCAGGAATAATCAGTCCTGTTTCCTCCAGAAGCGGTATGAATTCTATCGGTGAAATATTCTCCCTGCCATCCTCTGAATCCATAAAGAAACGCATAAGTGCTTCCGCACCAATAACCCTGCCCGAACTGCAATCTACAATAGGCTGATAATATGCTTCAAAACCTTCAAAGTCATTGGCTACTGCATTACGGAGTACACTTTTTATTTTTTCTTTTCGTAAAAATGATTCATAATCCTTTATATCAAAAAAATAAATTCCATTTCCTCCTAAAGATTTTGCCTGCTTTAAAGAAAAAACTGCAATTTTCCGGTATTCATCATAATACTTTAATAACAGCTTTGCAGAAATAATTCCTGTAGAGATTGTAAATACAACCTTATATTTTTCAGAAATAATAAAGTCCTCTATTCTATTCTGTATTTCCTTGTGCAGTAACATAACCTCTTCTTTTGTACGGCTTTTCTCATCAATAATCATATACTCATCTGCAACCATATGATACAATCTCTGACCATCCGAAAGGCACTCCTTGATACAGTCTGCAACACTTTTAAGCACATAATCTCCATACTCTACACCAAGCATACCATTGATAGCATTAAAGCTGTCAATTCCTATATGCATTAAAAATAATGATGAGCTATCCCTTATATTAGCTGCTATATAAGAATGCATCTCACTTTCACCAAGAAGTCCGCTGATATTATGTGCTTTTTGTGTATTTCCTATTTCATTAACACAGCCTACAAGGTAATGTGGTGCTCCATCTTTATCATCAATAACCTTGCCACGACAGTTAATCCATACCGGCATCTCATCCTTATCAAGCCATCTGTAACGAATATTGTGATTCTTTTCTTTTCCTTCGATAATGCTTTGATAATGCTCTGCAAACAAAGGCCGGTCATCTTCATACACAAGCCTAAGACAACCATTCAATGCGTCACTAAATGAATTATTCTCCATCATAAAACGCTTTACTGCTGACTGTGAAATGTTACATGTATCCTTCTGCAAATCTATAATATAAAGGTAATCATCCATACACGGCGCAAATAATTCAATTAAATCTTCCTCATCAATTTCTTTAAGCAGCTTTTGTACTTCTGTGTCCATAATGTAAATGCCTTTCTTATAAAAATGATTATTAACACCCCTTATTTAAATCAATTATTAAAACCCGTTATTATCATCAACACTCTGGTCTGTGCCTGAAACTATATTAATTCTTCTTGAAGCTTGCAACCTTAAATCTTCGTATCATTTCACGCAGATTCTCTGCTTCGCTGCTCATCTGCTCGCTGGCTGCTGCACATTCCTGCGATGTTGCTGAATTCGTCTGTACAACATCATTAATCTGTTCAATTCCTTCGTTAATCTGCTGGATTTCTACCGTCTGCTGCCCTAAGGTATCCGCAATATCAGTAACTTCCTCTGTAATCACCTTAGAACTATCAGCAACCTCTTCTAACTGTGTTGCAGTCTCATCTGCAATCGTCATACCCTTCTTAACAGCCCTTACCGATGTTTCAATAAGTACAGCAGATTCCTTTGCTGCCTTAGCACTCTGGTCTGCTAAAAGATTTACCTGATTAGCAACAACTGCAAAGCCTTTTCCAGCCTCTCCAGCCCTTGCTGCTTCTATAGATGCATTCAAGGCAAGCAGATTGGTCTGTGATGCAATTTCATTAATTGTTGCAATAATCTTATCAATCTCTTTTGATGCCTCATTAATATCATTCATAGAAGCAACCATTTCCTGCATCTTACTGTTGCTCTCAGAAATAGCTTCCCCAAGATTTCCAACTCTGCTGCTGATTTGTTTTGCAGACTGTGAATTTTTTTCCACCTGCTCTGCAACACCTGCAACTGTTGCTGTAAGCTCCTCTACAACAGCAGCCTGATTCGTTGCTCCATCTGCTAACTCATTAGAGCTTGAAGCAACCTGCTCTGCTGCGCTTGATACTTCATCTGAAACTCTCTGGATTCCTTTAATAGTTTCTGCCATACTTTCCTCAAACAGCATAAAGGAATTCAATATTCCGACAAAATCACCTTTCCACTCTACTTCTGGTTTAACATCGAAATTGCCTTCTGCAAACAATTTCATTGCACGGTCTATATCATCTACATAGCTTCCAAGAATAGCAATAGAGTTACGCAGGCTGTGTGCAAGTCTTCCAAGCTCATCATCAGACTTATAATTAAGTGTGCTGTGAAGATTTCCCTGCATCAGTTCATCTGCAGTATTTTCTACTGACTTTAATGGTGCAATAATCGTTGCAAGTACTTTCTTACTTGTCCTCTTTGCCAGTATCCACGCAGTCGATAGACAGACAATAATACATACAATTCCTGCAGCCGCAAATATAAATGTAGTTATAGCTGCCTTATTGCTCGCCTTATCTGTAATATCATCTAAGCTTATTGCTTTTTCAACAACCTTATTCAATGCTGGAGTACATTTATTAAGAATTTCCTCAGTCGCCTTATCCTTGTTGCCTTTTTTAATATTTTCTATAATCGAATAACCTATGTTTCCCCACTGAGAAAGATAAGATGCATATTCATTGTAATCTGCCTCAGAAACAACCCCGCTTTTCTTTATAATCTGAAGCTGGGAATCAACATCTGTAAGCAACTTTTCTACAGTCTGTTCATAGCTACTATAAGAAGATGTATCATTATTCAATGCCATTTCTCTTATATTTCTCGCAGCAGCGTTAACATTTACTCTGCACATTTTAACAGCCTGGTCTGCAGCCGAAACATTTTCTACATAGTTAAACATATTAGAAAATAACACACCTATAACTATTATAGAAAACAGCCCAGAAACCAACATCATAATGATGACTTTTCTGTAGCCATAATTTATCCTTTCCTTCAAATGCATATCTTCTAATTTCTTTTTCATCATATTTATCTGTGGCGTCATAGATTGTTATTTCCTTTCTTTATAATAAATAATAATTATATTTGTTTCAGACTTTTATAGCAGAATATATTTTCTATGTCAACAGATTTCAGGCATTAGTTTTTATATTCTATTTTTTTCACAAAGTCCTATTACCCCCCTATATTTTTAGTACTTTTTTCACATATTTTATACATAAATAACTTTTCGGGGTGTATATTGCATACAAAATAATATGGATATTAGACATGCATCTGCCAAAGGCCATTAAAAACTTATGCCACAAGGCGTATATCAACAAAGCCGGTACTGGATCAAGCAAATCCCGCACCGGCTTTATCAATTATTCTTGTTATATTAATAATCAATTTTCTTATCTATTATTATCTTTATATTAATTATCAATCTTTTTATCTATATTAATCTCGTCATCAGCTGGCCATGATTTTCTAAGTGCCATATAAGAAATCAGGAAGTTGGCAAACCAGCCTGCTGGTACAGCAAGCCATACATACGCAATACCAAAACGTGGAGCACATATAAGGGCAACCAACAGACGGATTGCAAGATTAACCATATTCGCAATGAGAAATGGCCGCATGATTCCAAGTCCACGAAGAACACCATCTGTTGCCATCTTGATACCCATAAAAATGAAAAAATAACCAAGCCATCTCATATAATCACCAGACACCTGATATGCTAAATCAGTTCCGTCTTTTCCTAAAAACAACGATGAAATCTGTGTATGTAATGTTTCAATAACTACGAATGCAAGAACTGCAAAACATACGTCTAACACAAGCGCGGCGTGGTATCCTTTTTTAATACGCTGGCTCTGCTTTGCTCCCAGATTCTGTGAAACATATGGCGAAACTGCATTTCCAATAGATACAAAGATTAATGAAAAAACATTTTCTACTCTCATTGTTGCCGAATAGCCTGCAAGTGCCTGTGTACCGAAGGGATTTACAACCGCCTGTACTATCATCATGCCAATGGATACTGTTGACTGCTGTAGAACTGATGGTACAGCAATTCGAAGCATAGAACATAACTCCTGTCTGTCAAACCAGTTAAAGCTGCTTTCATATCTGCGCATCCGGTAAAGGAATATCAAAAGTGAAAACACAGCAGAAATCCCCTGTGCAATAAGTGTTGCAAGTGCTGCACCAAACACTCCAAGACCTAAGCCAGCCACCATCCATAGATCCATAATAATATTCAGTATAGAAGAAAATATCAGAAGTCCCAACGGAATCTTCGACTCACCGATTGAGGTAAACATCGTTGAAAGAATATTGTACATAAACAGAAAAGGAAAGCCCACAAAATAAACACGCAGATATAATACCGCCTCATCCATTATATCAGCAGGAGTCTGTAATGCACTCATCATTATATTAGAAAATCCAAAACCAAATATGCCAAGAAATATGCTTAAGATCAAAAAGCTGAGCAATGATGTTGACACAATTGTCTTCATCTTACTATAATTCCTGGCACCAAAGTACCGGCTCACAAGCACCCCGGCACCTACACCAGCACCAAGTGCTACACATATAAATACATTCGTAAGTGCAGCGCAGGCACCTACCGCTGCAAGTGCAGATGAGCCGACAAACTGACCAACTATTATTGAATCAGCCATATTATATACCTGTTGGAAAAAACTTCCCAGAATCATAGGCATTGCAAATATTGTCAGCGCTTTTAGAGGCGCATCTGTAATTAAATATTCATCCTTTGACATTATCTTATTCCTCCATAAATGTGCAAGTAACAACATTAATATTAAGATATATTTTCTTTACATACGCTGTAACTGGCTTATGATATATTCCGTTCTACGGATAGCTTCTTCCACCTGATATCTGGCATTATTGATTCGATCCTGTACCATCCAGTCAGCAACAAATCCATCAAAAAAATAATCTGCGAAAGACAAAAAATCTCCTATATTGATATTCAAATCACATGCAATATTCACATCATTTAATTCTCTGCTGAAATTACGAAGATCATACTTTGCCTGTTCCATGTTTTGTCTTGCCTGATCTATTTTAGAATGTTTGAGCATCGTGGAGAAAAATCCACCGCCAAACATATCCAATAATCCCCAATTCTTTGCACTGTTCAAATTATCTCTGGCTGTCTTTAAACTATTAATTGCCCTGTATCCAGCATCTATCGCTTCTCTTTTCTCTTTCCCTATATCATATCCCATAAGTTATCCTCTCCGATTTTAACACTTTGTAATAACATTTTCCGCAGCTTTATCTATATAGACTCTATCGCCGACATTTATATCCTTCTCATACAGATACGCATCTGCTACATCCAGTTTAATAATATCCCCATTTTCTGCCTTAAGTGTAACTTTATCAGTTATAACCTGTCCGTCCGGAAGACCTTCACATCCAAAGTCCGGCTCTTCTATATCTTTAACTGTATACTTTATCATATCAATCCTCTTTTCTACGCACATTTTTGCACATATCGTGTTTGTGTCAGGTGCGCGCAGACACAATCCTCGCGTGTGAAAATCTATTTTTCACGCAAAATTTCTTTGTGCTTGTTAAATTAACTCTTTATCTGCTTCATTTTTCTTTGTGCTCATCACATAATTCACAAAGTCCGATACCACTGGTGGCATATAGATACTATTGTCTGTCACCATATATATACTTCGCTCATACTCTGGCTCTGCTATGTCTGCTATATCAAGCTTCATCTGGTGAATAAGCGGTATATCTGCAATCACGGCTATTCCAAGCCCTGCCGCAACAAGTCCTGCTACCACTTCATCCTCCTCCGTTTCATATGCAATGTCCGGAAATGAACCACATTTGTTAAAAAGCTCATCAACCACACCTCTCATACCAGAGCTTTTATCAAAAAATATATATGGATACGAAAGTGTATCTACAAGCTTAATCTTACCATCACCATCACACGCTGTTCTTCTTCATATATTCAGTTACAAGCTCCGGAATATAATCGACACCCAGTGGCCTTAAGAATCCTAGTCTTATGATGCCATCTCCCCTTGCACTTTTCTTTATAGCCTCCACGCCCTCATCAATCGTGCTTAATGTCTGCTTCGCATACACAAGAAATTCCTGCCCGAACCTTGTAAGCGTTGTATTTCTGCCACTACGCTCAAAAAGCGGAACACCAAGTTCTTTTTCAAGCTGGGCTATAGCATGTGAAAGACTAGGCTGCGTTATGCACAACGCATTAGCCGCCTTCGTGTAATGCTTGTACTCTGCCAGTGTCACAAAGTACTTTATATAATATAAATTCATAATAATTCTCATTTCCGCGCACGTTTTTGAATATAACAGTTTTTTGCCAGATGTGCGCATACACAAATACTGCGTATGAAAATGCATTTTCATACTAATTCAATTCATAGACAAAATCTATACATTTATAAATATTATTCATTTGTCTTATGAATAATATAAAACTAAACTAAATAACTGTAATTTAAATGATGTCAGGGGCAAAAATTCTAAACCCACATAAGCCCTCCCACGACATCATCTAAATATGTAAGTATCAAAACACATTTTCGCACTTACATAATCCAATAATTATGAATGGAGAAATAGCAATGAAAAACAACAATACTAACCAGACAAAAAACACAGCAGATAAACCGGTATTTCGTGGAGAGCTTGCACTATTTATAGCTGTCATAATAAACAGCTTCGGCGTTGTGCTTATGCTTCACTCAGGCTCCGGAATATCTGCCATATCCAGTGTTCCCTATGCATTTTCACTTGTGTTACCTAAGCTGTCGCTTGGAACATGGACTTATATATTTCAGGGAACTCTTATCCTTACACTTATGATACTAAGAAAGAAATTCGTTCCATCTTACCTTTGCAGCTTTATCGTAGGCTTTGCATTTTCTGAACTGCTTGACGTACACAAGGCATGGATAAATATACTTCCACAGACATTGCCTTTACAGATTATCTACTTTGTAGTAAGTTATCTGCTCCTCTGCATAGGAATTGCACTTTCAAACAGATGTAAGCTTCCTATCATACCAACAGACCTTTTCCCTAGAGAACTGTCTGCCATTACAAATGTCCGCTATTCACGCATTAAGATAAGCTTTGATGTAATATGCCTTTTTGTTACTGGATGTATGACATTCTTCTTTATAGGACATATCGATGGTCTTGGTATCGGAACTATACTCGCCGCCTTCACTATGGGAAAAGTTGTCGCTATTATTGGAGATATACTCGATAAAAAATTCACATTTGAAACTTTTAAGACTTTGTCCATTAAAAATGCGCAGGTTGTATCTGAGTAAATCTTTCATTTTTTATATGATGATGTAAATGTTCCAAGTATAAAAAGTCTATTTCGTGGGACACTCACATCATATGATAACTGATTTAATAATGTCTTTAAGTATTATTATAAGTTCACCTAGACTTTTGCTGGTCTTACTTCCTTAAGACCGGCATAGTCAAGGAACTTACACAGTTCTATATCCCAGAAACGCCACTCGTGTCCAAGTTCGTCTATCTCATCATAAACGTAATTCTTATATACATTTTTATGTTCAAGAAAATAATCCCTTACAATATGATTCATATCAAGCCATGGATCTTTGCCGCCACACGCATGGTATATATCCGGTATAAGCTCTTCATTATCAGCGGCTGCCAGCTTGTCTGCAAGATATGTAAGACAATAATCAGTGTTATGTATGTCACCATCGCCGAAAAGATTAATCCTACCCTTGGACTTTGCACTTCCATCATTCACAAATGCAGAATCCGCCTTATCTCCCGCTGAAAATGCTCCTACCTTGGAAAACTTCTTAGGATACTTAAGCACTGTGTGAAGACAACCATATCCACCATTGGAATATCCTGACACATAGTTATCCTCTCTTTTATCAGATATGCACTTAAACATATTCCATATTATTGATGGAAGTTCCTTTGCAACATAATTTTCATACTTATTGCCTATATTCATATTTACAAAACACGACTCATCCACATTTGGCAGCACTGCCGCAAAATGTCTCTTCTCAACTGTATCAACAAGTGGTGTATGATACAGCCATTCTGTGTTATCACCACTTCCGCCGTGATACAGCCACACACACTTAAGCTTCTCTCCCTCATCTATATCGTCAGGAAGCACCACTGTCACATCCATTCCATGCCTTAACATAACCGAAAATACATTTATATTCATTACTGCCATGATGAGTCCTCCCCGCATATATACTTAACAGTCTGTTCTATACAATAATCCCAGTATGCAAAGTTATGTTCTCCGGGACTTTCCCTGTATACATTGTCTATGCCAGCTCTCGTAAGCGCTTCACCAAACTGCCTGCTCATATGTATTCTTGGGTCTTCAGTTCCACAGGCTATTATGTATTTCGTATGCATCTTTCCTTTATTATTGGCATTGTCATTATTAATATCCACATTGCTAACCTTCATACGTTCTGCATATTCATCAACCAGTGTATACAGGTCATAACCATTATCTATAAGCTGCTGTCTTGTTCCAAACACCGGAAACATATCTATTCCCTGCGGTTTATCATAACGCTCAAGTATGTTAAGAAGTCCTGAATATGCAAATGCTGTGTTATACATAGACGGTTTCTTAAGTGCCGCATACACTGCACCATATCCGCCCATTGACATACCAGCTATATATCTGTCCTCTGCGTTACAGCTTATATCAAACCATTTCTCACACTGGCTCACAAGCTCCTCAGTTATATACGTATAAAATTTCCTGCCGTACTCATTATTAATATAAAATCTGTTCTTACCAGAAGGCATAACAACTGCTATATTTCTATTATTAACATAATCTGCTATTCGTGTATTAAGAACCCAGCTTGCATAATCTCCACCAGCACCATGAAGAAGGTACAGTATCTTATAGCCGCCCCTTCCCTGTGGCATAAGAACATCAAGCATAACCGGCATACCAAGTGCCTTTGACCTGAAATTTATTGTTAAATGTGCCATAATACTCCTCATTTCTGCGCACGCTTTTTTGCTCATAACGAGTTTGTGTCAAATGTGCGCAGACACAAATCCCGCGTGTAAAAAATCTATTTTTCACACTAATCTTTTAATTCTAGCTACCTGATTAACTACACACTTTTAAAGTATTCTTCATAATTCTTTTTTATAGAAGCTATATTTTCTGTATAACGTGTGAGGTGACGTCTTGATATCTCATATGCTTTTTCCTTGTCCCTATTTTCAAGCGCCGATACAAGTTCTTCGTGGTCTGTTAATATACGTCCCACCTCTTCACATCTGAAGCTTAATATTGTAGTTCTGTCAAAATGTGGTGAAATATTATTGACAAGTTCATACCAATAATCCTTACCACACATTTTGTAAAGCTTTTCGTGGAATTCCTTATCAAGCTGGAATATTTTTTCTTCATCATTGCGCTTCATATACATCTGCCAGAGTGCAACATTTTCCCATAATACATCTATCTGCTCTTTTGTGAGAATATCGCACGCCTGTCTTGCAAGCTCTGATTCAAGAACGCTTCTTAACTCACGCACTTCGTCAACTATCTTTGTGTCTATATACGATACAAATGCGCCTATCTTCGGCTTAATTTCTATAAGACGTGTCTGCGAAAGCTCTAATTCAGCCTCTCTTACAGGATTTTTACTTACATTAAGCTGCCTGCTTAACTCATCTGCATCTATTCTTTGTCCGGGGATAAGATTTACGTGGATTATATTATATATAAGCTGTCTTACTACATAATCTTTCGCCGACTCTTTTGGGGCTCTTTCATCTATCTTTAACATATTAATTTTCCTTTCATCAGGTTTCTTTGTCGGGCTGACTCTTTTTTTATTTTGGCTTTTATCTTCTTTTTACACCGTGCAGTCCGTAAAAGCTGGCGCTTTTATTTATCTAATATGTTATCATTCCTTACTTACAAACTCAACACTGAATTCCGTACAAAAATTCTTCCTGTCCGCATCCTTCATATCAGAAAGTGCTCCAAGTCTTCCATCATCTGAAAGTGTGTTAAGTGCAAGCCGCTCCTTTGAATATACAGCTATTCTTGCGGGCGCTGTGACTTCACATCTGCTATTAATCATATCAACGCCATTAACTCCTTTTTTAATCATACCTGCGTCATTAATATCCCTGCCAGCTTCATCGGACTCACATTCCACCACACACTCTCCCTGCTTACATACCACTTCCTTTAAGACATTGCCATTAACATCATAGAATACAACCTTAACTCCATTATCATCAGATATATTTTTTACATTAATTTTTACGGACACATTTTCACATTTATCAGGAAAATACTCTATAATCGCACGTTCACACGCATCCTTATCGACAACCTCCCACAAAGAAGTGCCAGTTCTCTTAATACTTCCCCAGAGCGGCGACATAACAGAATACTTCTTGTCAGCATCCTCAGCCGATGCGCTGACTATCTTACTTATCCATATATCTTCTTTATTACAGCTATATGTTATCCACACATTTTTATCAAATGCATCATTATAGTCACATATTCCACGCATATACTGCGCACCAAGGTTCTTAATATGTCCCTCATATCTGTATGGCGGAAGCTCAGGAATAACTGCCTTCATATTATAAAATGCCCTTCCGTCCTCACTTCTCATAGCCGCCAGAGGCCATCTGTGTGAGCTGTCAGTTGTCGGATTGTAACATATAATATAATCTTCATCTGGTGTTTTCTGCCCCCATACCTTGGCAGTGTTAGTGATAAGTGTAGGTATCTTTTCATCAAGCACGATATTGCCTTCCTTATTAAATATATAGCCCTCGCCCTTCTTGCAAAGCCCGACTATACTTCCGTCTTTGGCTGTGTAAAATGACAGCGCCCTGCCATGTACATAGTGCTCCTTATCGTACATTTCCTCCTCATACCACTGCTCAAGTATAAGCTTCTTAGACAACAGTTCACTGCATGCACTTACAAAGCCCTCATCTGCCACCTCATCATAATAAGGAATATTTACAGGACTATCATCCTCCGGCTTATAGAAATGCGTGGTATCTTTAGTGAAACCGCCGGCAGTATTATATTTTATAACAAATATATCTGACAGCGTAAAATCCTTATACACCTCACGCACAAGCCTTGCCGCACCAAAGCCATTATTAGGCGCACGGTGAAAGTCAGGTGAGAAGCCATAAAATGTGGTTGCTAACATTCTTCCGTTTGACGCTTCATAAAAACACATTCTTGAATGTACAATCATCTTTGCATGCTCTGGCAGCAGCTCTTTGTCAGGACCTATATATGCTTTTGTGTCTGCGAGCATATATGGAAACATAGTTCTTTCCTTCTCCCATGTTATTCCATTCTTTGATGTTGTGTATACAACCTCGTCCGGTGCGCCGTGTTCATCCTTTTTGCCACTTATATAAGATAATAAAAGTCTGTTATTAAACCCTGTCAGCATAGGTGCGTGATTATATGTGTAATCGCCATCCGCCAGGCAGCTTCTTCTTACCTGATATGTATACACGCCAGCCATGTGAGGCAGCCCACCGTCCTGCTTATTCATATTAATATCAGGAACATTATGGCACTCTATAACGTGCTGTGTTTTTAGTTCTTCTGCTTTCTGTATATGCTCTTTCATCATATTTCCCTTCCAATATTTGTTTTATTATATGTTAAACTTCTAACACAACAATATCAACATAAAATATAAAAACATCACCCAGTATTTCACTGAGTGATGTTTTTATATTCTTATCTGTCAGATTATATCTACATTTCTACATGACCATTAACCATATTCCATTACTCTAAATAAAACTACTTCGTCACTGCACCCTCACCCGCAAAGTACTCCTTCACAAGCTTGACAACCACGCCTGATAACAGGAATACTGCTATAAGGTTAGGTATTGCCATAAGTCCGTTAAATGTTTCTGCTATACCCCACATAAGACCTAAGTCCATAGTTGCGCCGACTATGGCAACAAGTGAGTATAACACCATAAATGGCTTGTTAGCCTTTGAGCCAAACAAAAACTCAATACATCTTGTTCCATATAATCCCCAGCCGATAATAGTTGAGAAAGCGAAACAGCACATAGCAACCGCTGTAAATATAGATACCCAGCCACCATAAGTTGATGTAAAGCCGCTTATAGTAAGCTCTGCTCCTGCTGCACTTCCGTAATTAACCGGAACTTCGCTGCAAAGAATAACAAAAGCTGTAAGTGTACATATAACTATTGTGTCAACAAATACTTCAAATATTCCAAAGAAGCCCTGCTTTACAGGCTTTCTTGTATCAGCACACGCATGGGCTATCGAACCTGTACCAAGTCCGGCTTCATTAGAGAAGATACCTCTTGATACACCCTTCTTCATACTCATAAAGAAGCTTCCTATTGCACCACCAGTAACAGATGCAGGATTAAATGCACCCTTGAATATAGATGCAAATACTGCTGGAACATTTTTAGCATTAAGAAGAACAACACCTATAGCAAGAATTATGTATACAAGCGCCATAAATGGCACAAGCTTTTCTGTAACATGACCTATTCTCTTTATTCCGCCAATAAGGATAAGCGCTATTACTACTGCAAGTACTATACCGATAATGAGATTAACTGTTGATACTGTTGAAGAATTCTCGTCTGCAATAATATTCATATTGTAGAGTGCTGTATCTATAGCCGAAGTTATTGTATTAACCTGAGTTGCATTACCTGTTCCAAACACTGTAAGCACGCCAAATGCTGAGAAAAGATACGCAAGCCAGTGCCAGTGCTTCTTAAGACCATTCTTAATATAGTACATAGGGCCGCCGACAAGCTCACCCTTATCATTCTTCTCCCTGAAATGCACAGCAAGAATAACTTCTGAAAACTTAGTACACATACCAAGCATAGCTGACACCCACATCCAGAACACAGCTCCCGGACCACCGATAGCTATAGCTCCTGCAACACCGGCGATATTACCGGTTCCTACAGTCGCCGCAAGTGCGGTACAGACTGCCTGAAATGGTGTAAGCGCACCATCCGATGCCTCTCTTTTACGGAACATTCTTCCTATTGTTACTTTCATGGCATAAGTGAACTTTCGTATCTGTATGAAGCCCATTCTTATGCTCAGGTAAAGTCCTACACCTATGATACATATCATAGCCGGAACTCCCCAGATAAAATTATTCACTACATTGTTAATATTCTCTATCGTGGATAACATAACTTTCCTGTGCAGATATTCTGCATATTCCTTTCGTATTTCTATGCAATCCACCTAACCAAAACCTACTTAAGCAAAGCTAACTGGATTAAGCCTGACATCTCTTATCATGTAAATCACGGATTAACTTATTGATTAAAATAATCAAACTTGTTTTATCATACCACAGCCGCAAGTGATACTGCAACTATTTATCATTATTCACTCAACAGCCAAAGTCCACTCGAACACTATATTTTTATTTGCGAGCTATTATTAATGCAACAGCTAAAGCTCATCTGAACACCATATTCTTCTTTGCAAGCTATTATTCACTAAACTATATTTGCAAATGTATATAAATTACCGGCTCTCTTTAAGCACTGGCATACGGTATATTTTAACGATAAGAGGAATTACCATAATAAACCACACAAGCGGTTCTGCTATAATAACTCCCGTATATCCCATAACTGGAACAAGCGTTGCGGCTATTATAATCTTTCCTATCATCTCAAGCGAGCTTGATATAAGCGGCGTAATGTGTTCGCCAAGTCCCTGCATTGCATTTCTTACTATACAGATAACTGCCGTGACATAGTAAAATATAGTGTCAAACTTAAGATAATTAGTAGCATTTACAATAACAGCATCATTACTGCTGCCTGTAACAAGATAAACAAGCCAGCCGCCTATAGTGTAACTTGCAATAATGATAAGGGTACACCATATACAAGTATAAAGTATAGACAGCCTGATACCCTTCTTAACCCTGTCAACCTTGCCAGCACCTATATTCTGTCCGCAATAGGTTGCCATAGTCTGTCCAAATACAGTAAACATAACCATAAATATCTCAGATATCTTACGCGCCGCAGTATGTGCCACGATAATATCCTGACCAAGCTTATTGATAGCTGTCTGGAGAGTAAGCGAACCGATATTTACAAGGGAACTCATAAAGCCCATTGACAGACCTCCGCCGAGCATATTTTTGACCATGGCACTCTCCACGCCCTTAAAGTCATTACGTGAAAGCCTTAATATATCGTACTTTTTAACCATATAGAATGCACACACAACAAATGCTATGAGCTGCGCAAGCACTGTTGCAACCGCTGCTCCCCTTACTCCTGCCTTAACAATAACGACAAAGAATATATCCCCTGCAACATTAAGCGCAACCGATATTGCAAGTATTATAAGAGGTGTTATCGTATCGCCTATCGCACGAAGCACCGCTGCACATATGTCATATAAAAATGTTGCTAAAAGTCCGGCTATGATAACTGATATGTAACTTGCCGACTCTTTAAACAATTCATCCGGTATATTAAGAAACCTCAATATCGGATGTAAGAATACAAGCCCCACGACAGTAAGCACAAGTGCCGTTGAAACACCAAGTATAATGGCTGTTGCAAAAGACTTTTTAACCGCCCTTATATCCTTTGCGCCAAACTTCTGCGCCGTAACTATCGCAAAACCATTGGATAGTCCAAGCAGAAAGCCTATAATAAGGTTACTTAATGTCGTTGTTGCACCAACCGCCGCGAGCATATTTTCACCAAGAAATGTACCTACAATTCTTGTATCCACAATACTGTATGTCAACTGTAACAGATTTGCCAGAAATATAGGCAGTGCAAATGTCAGTATCAATACAGATGGTTTTCCTTTGGTAAGATCTTTCATAGTCTGATTAGTCCTCACTTATTATTATTTAAGTCATATAGCCTTTTTACATACAATGTCATTAAACATATTTACAGGCACTTTATTATAAATAAATCACACTTAAATGTCATTAGAAATGTACAAAATAATATAAGATATTTCTTTATAATATCTCCTCATTATTATCACAATGGTTGTTGTATTCCTGAAACAACCTATAATAAGTCTTCACATAAACACTTCTATAATTCACCTAAAATTAATCTCTACACTCATAACCTCGCTGTCCGTTCCCACTCTCATAGCCGGACCATATAATCCGACACCAGATGTAACCACACTGTACATATTATCTATCTTCTTTATGCCCCAGTAATTCTCCCACGCAAATGGCTGGACTATCGTAAGTGGAAAGAACTGTCCGGCATGTGTATGTCCACTTAACATAACGTCCACACCCATATCCGCTGCCTCGTGAAGCTTATCCGGTTCGTGGTTTATAACTATGACCGGCTTACTCATATCGCACTGCTCAATAAGTTCAGAAAGGTCTTTTCGGTTACGTGTGCCATCTCCAGCTTTTTCTCCGTCAAGCCTGCCAATAAGATTAATCTTTCCGTCAGCTATCGTTGTCACCTCATCAAGCATTATATTAATACCAGCTTCATCAAGAAAGCTTTCCATACGTGAATCCCTGAATGCTTTCCTGCTCGAAGCTGTCGAGAAACCTCCGACTAGAGTTTCTGTCACATCATGATTGCCAAATACAGCATAAGAACCATATTTCGCATTTATACTATGAAGAATTTCCTTTAATTGTGCCTCATCATCAAGTGCATCATAATCATTGTCAAATATATCACCAGCATATATGACAACGTCAGGATTAAGCGCATTTATACGCTCTGCCATTTTTCTCATATCGTCACAGCCAATACTATATCCTAAGTGAAGGTCTGCAACAAGAACTACATTAAGACTATCAATTCCATCAACCTGCTTATCAACATTTATATCATAACTTCTCGTTGTCATCTGCCTTGCATGAATAGTTCCATACACTGTAAAACCAACACTTACAACAGCTATACATATACCTATTATCAGCGCACCATACAGCCTGTGAAGCATCGGAACATTTTTCTTCTTATCTATTTTCTTAAGTATAAGAACTATTATATCTCCTATAATCATAAAGAACAGTAGATATATAAAGTACCCAAGCCATACATTGCTCACTTTATGTATCCATGCCTGAATACTGCTTCGCGGAAGAAACACTCCTAAGAATATAGTCGATGCCAATATACAGTACAGACCTATCCATACTGCCTGCATACGTTTGTGCTTAAATAACGGTATGACTATTTTAAACCAGTGTATCATTCTCCATAGTATGTATACTCCAAGAATGATATATATAAATAACATTAACCACTTTAGCATAAGTATCTCCTGTCCATGAATAATTAACACAATTCTCTAATTCTTATCTAACAGGCACAAATGTCCTGCCATCATATTATATACCATATTGTCTTAATACAGGCAAAAAGATTACATCAAATAAGCATAAAAAAATCGCAGAACCAGATTTTATATCTGATTCCGCGATTGAATTTTTACATTTTACTTACATATACTTTCTTCTCTTTAAGAATGTACTAACAGCGCATCCACCACTTAATAATAATACAAGTATTAATAATTCCATAGAAACTGCTGTATCACCTGTCTTTGCAGATGTTTCACTACTTACATCTGTTACATTCTCTGTAACATTTGTATTTTCACTTGAATCTGTTGTATTACCATTCTGGTCTGGCTTTGTTTCACCAGTTGTATCCTTAACTGTATCCTCATATACGATTACATATGTAGAGAACTTATCAGTTGCAAATGTAAGCTTATTAGTAACTGCATCATATTCCGCATTAAGAATATCTGTCTTGCCATTATGTATTCTTATAACTTTGTACTTTCTATCAACAGATGTATCCTTGTTGATAAGATTCTCTGGTAATTCTGTACTGATAGTTATCTCCTTATTAGTTTCATACATCTGCTTACTCTCATTATCAACCTTTACATTAAGAGTAATATCAAGGATAATTCCTGTTTTCTGTGATGGTGTAAGAACACTATCTATAAGCTTTCTATCATCATCTGTTACATTATCATTTACATTGGCAACTGATAATATAACTTCTACATTCTTACCATTTGTATTTTTCTTTTCTTCATCTGTAAATATACTGTCTATGATTTCATCCTTAGTACCAGTTAATCCCATATCAGGAGTATTATCGCCCTTGTCTACGCTGACATCTACCTGTGTCTTGTTGTCATCTGGCTTTTCTTCCTCAATCTTTGGAATTTCTGTTATATCCGCCTTATCACCACATACTGTACAATGATGTGACTTGCTTCCGGCTTCTGTAGTTGTAGCTTCTTTATCTACTGTCCACTCTGTGCTGTATGTATGGCCCTTTGCAGCTATTGTTTCTGTCTTTGTTTCCTTGCATACTTCACATGTGTATGTCTTCTCTCCGGCTTCTGTACATGTTGCTTCTTTTGTTACTACTCCGGCATCCCATGTATGACCCTTGGCTGCAATTGCTGTTTCATCTGTCTTCGCATCACATTCTGTACAATGATGTGACTTGCTTCCAGCCTCTGTACATGTTGCTTCCTTGTCTATTGTCCACTCTGTGCTGTATGTATGGCCCTTTGCAGCTATTGTTTCTGTCTTTGTTTCCTTGCATACTTCACATGTGTATGTCTTTTCTCCAGCTTCTGTACATGTTGCCTCTTTTGTTACTACTCCAGCATCCCATGTATGACCTTTTGCAGCGATTGTCTCTGTCTTTGTTTCCTTGCATACTTCACATGTGTATGTCTTTTCTCCAGCTTCTGTACATGTTGCCTCTTTTGTTACTTTTCCAGCATCCCATGTATGGCCCTTTGCTGCGATTGCTTCTGTCTTTGTTTCCTTGCATACTTCACATGTGTATGTCTTTTCTCCGGCTTCTGTACATGTTGCTTCTTTTGTTACTACTCCGGCATCCCATGTATGACCCTTGGCTGCAATTGCTGTTTCATCTGTCTTCGCATCACATTCTGTACAATGATGTGACTTGCTTCCAGCCTCTGTACATGTTGCTTCCTTGTCTACTGTCCACTCTGCGCTGTATGTATGTCCCTTGGCAGCTATTGTTTCTGTCTTTGTTTCCTTACATACTTCACATGTGTATGTCTTTTCTCCAGCTTCTGTACATGTTGCCTCTTTTG